>ERZ772958.12-NODE-12-length-67973-cov-5.593878_pt1 | contig 67973 bp, 53 predicted proteins | sample MGYA00580681_ERZ772958 | MGnify/ENA primary metagenome ERZ772958 (study PRJEB29015, sample SAMEA2738089) | human oral metagenome | biome: human oral; feature: human-associated habitat; material: saliva | place: China | collected 2275 ...
GCGAAAGGGGTGGAGGGGCTCCTCGTCGGGAGCCGACCAGCCGACATTCTTATCCACTTCCCGGGCATCCTCATCCACCTCGAGGCGGATGCGACCATGAGACCGGTCTCTCCAAGAATCGGGGATAACCCTAGGAGATAACCTCGATCTGGCCGTGTTCTCGCGGTTTTCTCCCTGTGAGTGGGCTGATGTGGTGGGGTGACGGACCGCCCCTCGTTGCCGTCATGAGATAGTCTGCCGTGTGCTGGCGGTCGTGACAGGATGGCTGGGCACTGTGTTCGTGGGGACTCGACTGTGAGCCGTCCACGCGCGTGCCCACCTGTGCTGGGGGCCATCGCGGAGCAGGACGACGAGGAAAGGCGGCCCCATCCATGGCCATGTACGAGCTCGACGGCAACCACCTCCTGCCCGTGCGCCTGGGTCGCTCCGCTGATGCCATCACCCTGTCTCACAGTCTGGTCGCCATCCAGCGTCAGATCGTCGATGTCCTGCGCCGCCCGCTCTTCCCTCTGTCATGGGAGGAGCTCGAGACCGGGGCGAGCCTGACCGCCCTGGACGCCACCGGGCAGGTCGTCGTCGTCGAGGTCCTGGAGAGAGTCGACTCCACGGGGCTGCTGGCCGCCATGTCGCGCCTGACCCAGGCCGCCACCGCGGGCCGCCGCGAGATCGCCAGCAGGTACGCCGGCGGGTTGGGGGCCTTCAGCCAGGACTGGAACGAATTCCGCGAGGCGATGCCCGCCCAGGTCGAGGCCGGGCCGAGGCTGACGATCCTCAGCGCCTCCCTGGAGCCCGACGTCGTCGGAGGGCTGGGAGTACTGGCCTCCTCCGGGCTGGAGATCCACGAGGTGGACGTGCGCATCGTGGACGAGTCCCGCATCGTCGTCGTGGTGGAGAAGATCTCCGGAATGGACGTGGCCGCCGGGGGGCCGCTGCTCGTGGCCCGTGCGCCCCGCCCGGCCCTGGCCGGTTCCGCCTCCGCCGGCTCGAACGGCTCACGGGGCATGGACGCCGCTGAGCAGGCCGAGCACATGAGTCCGGTCACCGGCCCCATCGAGATCGTCATGCCCTCCGAACCGGTGACCGCTCCCGAGGCCGGGGGCGTTGATGAGGAGGCCAGTGCCGCCATCCCGGCGGGAGCCTTCGCCGCGACAGGTGCCGCCGATGCGCTCTCCGAGCTGTTCGAGCCGGTGGCCGTGACCGCCGAGCAGCCCCAGGTGCATGCCCTCTCCGACCAGGGTGGGGACGAGGCCCCGCCTGAGGACCCCGAGGAGGCCGGCGCCGCCCAGTCCGCCGGGCGGGCCGCGCCCGAACCGGATGAGAGGGCTGCCGACGTCGCCGACGCCCCTGACGGTCCCGTCGACGAGGGCACTGGTGACGGCGCTGCCGATGATGGACCCGCGACCGATGCCGACCGCGGTGCCGAGCACGAGGCTGAGCACCGTGCCGAGGCTGAGCCGGAGGCCCCGCAGAGCCGGCCCGAGCCGGGATCGGAGAGCTCCGACGGTGCCCCGGCCCTCGCCGCCTCCGAGCCCGTGGACGGCTCTGGCGACTCCAACCACCACCCCGCCGACTCCGACCACAAGACCGGTGACCACGACGCCGCTGACGGCGCTGGCGCCGCCGGCAGCGTCGGTCAGGACCTGGCCGACATCCTCAGCGGTGACACCGTGACCGTTCCCGCCGTCGTCGACCTGGGCGAGGAGCCCGTCGCCGACGACGCCGGCCATGGGGGCCGCTCCGACTCCACCGATGACTCCAGCGCCGAGGAGCGGGCCGTCGCCGCCCTGGCCGGAGGCGTGGACATCCTCGGCGGGAGCAGCCTGTCCGGGGGGAGCGGCTCAGCCGCCTCGGCCGGCTCAGCGCCTTCCGGTACTCCGTTCGGTTCCGCCTCCAATGAGGCGCTCGGTTCCGGCCGAGCCCCGCAGACCGGCGAGGCTTCGAGCCCGGCTGGTTCACGCACCCGCATGGGACGGCGCTCGCGGGCGGCGCACTCCCAGTCCGAGGCATCCTCGGCCGCGCCCGCCGCGCAGGCCTGGTCCACCGTCGCCCCCAACGAGTCCCGCCCGGAGGCGCCCACCGGCGCGGTGCCGCTCGTCTCCTGGGAGCCGCTGCGCGGGTCGGCCGACGCGCTCGACCCGGTGGCCGAGGCGCTGGGCGGGGACCCCTCCAAGTCCCTCCTGGTTCAGGAGACCGCGGAGCTGGCGGCCGTGGCGGCCTCCCTGGGCAAACCGACCCAGCTCATCTGGCAGCGGCTGCGCCGAGGCATCTACCACGAGGCGATCCTGTCGGTGGAGGGCGTCATCACCCTGTCCGACGGGCGCTCCTTCACCGACCCGACGTCGGCCGCCAACGCCGCCCAGAACGTCACCGACGCCGACGGCTGGCGCGTGTGGCGCGTGGGGGTGCACGGCGCCCACCTGGGTGACCTGCGCGACGACCTGGCCGACCGCGGTTTCTGACATCCCCCCCTGGCCCCGAACCTGACTGTCCGGTCGGCTCATCCGTACGGTCGAGTCCCTTAGGTCGAAGGTCGTAAACGCCCTGACATCCTCCGCCCGTAGAGGAGAGCCGCCCGATGCCGCGAGGCTGGAGGCGGCTCGCGGCTTCCCGATCACGCGGGCCGGGGAGATGACTATGAACGCGACGCGCAACGTGATGCGCAGAGCCAAGGCCCTGGTCGTGCTGGTCCTGTTGGCCTCACTGTCCCTACTGACCGCTTGTGGCTCGACGTCGTCGTCGGCTGGTCTGCCGCCGCGTGAGCCTCCGTCCGGCGAGCATCAGCTGACGGCCGAGGACGTCAACGCCTGGCTGGACGGGAAGCTGCCCGATGCCTTGAAGAACGGGGATATTCCGGGTGCTGTGGTGTCGGTGGTCAAGGACGGTCAGGTGGTGACCACCCGCGGCTACGGCTGGGCCGACACCGGTGCCTCGGGCGGGCAGCCGGTGGCTGTGGACCCGCAGAAGTCCTTGTTCCGGGTGGCCTCGATCTCCAAGATCCCGACCTCTATTGCGACGATGCAGCTGGTGGAGCAGGGCAAGGTGGACCTCGACGCCGATATCAGCGCCTACCTGGACTTCGAGATTGAGCGGCGCTTCGATGAGCCCCTGACCCTGCGTCACCTGCTGACCCACTCAGCGGGCTTCGATGAACACGGCAGCCTCACCCCGACGACGGACTTGGAGGCCTACGTCAAGAACGATCCGCCGGCGCAGGTTTTCGCGCCGGGTACCACCCCGGGCTACTCCAACTACGGCATGGCGCTGGCCGGTTACATCGTGCAGCGGGTCAGTGGTCAGCCTTTTGAGGCCTATGTGCGTGAGCACGTCCTGGAGCCGGCGGGGATGACCTCCTCCACCTACGAGCAGCCCCTGCCCAAGGATATGGCCGGTTCCCTGGGTCCGGGCTACACCTCCACGGGTGAGGAGGTCCCCTTCGAGGTCATGGGTGCCTTCCCGGCCGGCTCGCTGACTGTCTCGGCCCCGGACTTCGCGGCCTTCATGAATGCTCAGTTGAGCCGCTCGCCCAAGCTGTTGCGTGAGGAGACCTGGGAACAGATGTGGTCGCCCGGGCTGGGGGAGGAGCGGCTCGGCAACCGGGCCAAGGCCGGGGAGATGGGTCTGGGCTACTTCGAGCTCAGCCGTCACGGCCGGCGCATCGTCGAGCACAGTGGCGACCTTCCGTCGGGCTGGCACTCCAAGTTCGAGCTCTACCCCGAGGAGAAGACCGGCATCTTCATCTCTTACAACGGTGACGGCAACGAGGCCTCGAGCAGCCTGCGAGAGGACCTGGCTCAGGGCTTCGCCGACCGCTACTTCCCCGGAGACGTCGTCAAGGCCTCCGGTGACAAGGATTCCGCCGAGCGCGCCCGCCAGGTCGCCGGCTCCTACGTACCCAGCAGAACCTTCTGGACCACCTTCATGTCCGCCTGGATGCCTGCTTACTCCTCGGTGTCGATTGAGCACACAGGTGATGGGAAGCTCAAGGTCGATGAGACCCAGCTGGTCGAGGTTGAGCCGTGGGTCTGGCGGCAGGTCGACGGAAGTACCGCCATTGCCGCCCAGGTCAAGGACGGCAAGGTCGTCAGCCTGAGCCAGGGGCCAGCTTTCACTCTGCTTCCCATGACGCTGCTTCAGCAGGCGCTTGTTCCTGTCTTCGGTGTCTGCCTGGTTCTGCTGCTGGTGGTGACGGTGGCCTGGCCGGTCGGGACACTGCGACGCCGTCGGGCCCTCAGACGGGGCCAGGAGGTCGGCGCCCCGGTGCCGTGGTTGACCCGTGTGGCTCGGGGCGGCGGGGCCGTGGCGCTGGCCGCCCAGCTCACCTGGACCCTGCTGCTCGTTGTCATGGCGACTAACATGTATTCCCTCTACGACGGTTCCGGTTCCTTCACCTGGCTGATCCCGGTGGCACGATGTGCCCAGGTGCTGCAGGCCCTGGGGGTGGTGGCCATCATCCCGGCGGCGGCTGACCTCGTGGTGTCCCTGAGGCGTCGGGCGGGGTGGCGGCGAGTCACCATGTCGGCCATTCTCCTGACGGCACTGGTGGCACTGGCCTGGTGGGCCTGGGCCGGCAACGCCCTGGCACCCAGCCTCGGGATGTGACCGGGGGACGTCGAGGTCAGTGTCCGTCGATGACAATGCAACCATGAGCCTGTTCGATCCCACCAGCCCGGTCTCGATCCGGCGCAACGATGTGCTGCTGGCCCTCGCCTTCGCAGTGGTTCAGGCGATGGTGTACCTGCTCGTGAGCACATCGGTACCCGCCGACGTTCGGCAGTCGTACGTGGCGGTGGCGGCTTCGCTCGGGTGCGAGGGGTTGGCGCTCGTGCTGTGGCGCAGTCGTCCCCTGCTCTGCCAGGCGCTGGTCTGGTCGGCGGAGGTGGTGACATCCTTGTTGCTTCCTGCGGGCTATTTCGGCACTGGTTACGGCCAGCTCGTCGTGTCCTTCGGTATGGGGATGCGGTTTCCTCTGCGCCGAACGGCACCTCTTCTGACCGCATTGTCCCTGGCGTACTCGGCGGTTGACATCTGGAGACGCTCCCCCGGGCCGTGGCAGCTGCACATGGTCAATGCCTTGGTGATGCTGGCGATCTACCTGGTTCCGATGTTGTGTGGGGCGGCGCTGGCCAGCAGCCGCAGGTACGAGCACTTCCGCCAGGAGCTCCAGCTGCGTGAACATGAGAGGCAGCTGGAGTCGGCCCTCATTCAGGAGCGCCGCCGACTGGCCGGTGAGCTGCACGACGTCGCCGCCCACCACCTGGCCGGGATCGTCGTGCAGGCGGCCGCGCTCGAGCGACTGATCGACCGCGACCCTCAGACGGCCAGGGAGGCGGCTCAGCGGCTGCGCCGGCAGGCCAAGGAGACCCTCTCCGGACTCCGCTCCGTGGTGGGCCTGCTGCGCAGTGACGAAGAGGCCGAGGAGTCCTCGCCCGGGTTGCGCGACCTGCCCGAGCTGGTGGCCTCCACCCGGGCGCTCGGCGTTGACGTCGAGCTGCTCGACGGTGGCCTTCTGGGTGACGAGCCGGGTGATGGGACCACCCACACCACCTCCGGCGGTGTGCCTTCCGGAGACGCTGCCGCTTGCATGCCGGTCCTGTCGCAGCGGGCCGACACCGCCGTCTTCCGGGTGGCGCAGCAGTCGATCAGCAACGCCCTGCAGCACGCTCCCGGAGCCCCGATCACGGTGGAGTTGAGGAGGACTGAGGACTCCCTCGAGCTGACCGTTCTCAACGGCCCGGCCCGCCGGCCCTCAACCGACCCCGGTGGCGGCGGCACTGGCCTGACGGTCATGCGGGAACGGGCCGACGCCGTCGGCGGCTCTCTCCACGCCGGCCCGGTGGAGGGCGGCGGCTGGCGGGTACGGTTGGTCCTGCCGTTGGCTCAGGGGGCTCAGGAGGAGGACGCGTGATCGAGGTGGTACTGGTGGATGACCAGGCGGTGATCCGCGCCGGCTTCCGCATCCTGCTGGAGGAGAACGAGGACATCACGGTGGTGGGCGAGGCCTCCGGCGGCAGGGAGGCGGTGCGCGTGGTGCGCGCGACCCGGCCCGACGTCGTGTGCATGGACCTGCGCATGTCCGAGGGGGACGGCCTGACGGCCACGCGCCAGATCGTCGCCGAGCGGGAGGGTGGCGCCCCCTCGGTCCTGGTCGTCACCACCTTCGACATGGACGCCGACGTTTTCGGCGCGCTGGAGGCCGGGGCGGACGGCTTCATCCTCAAGGACTGCGAGCCCGAGGAGCTGGTCGACGCCGTGCGCCGCCTGGCCTCCGGCTACGGCCTGGTGGACCAGAGCGTCACCCGGCGGGTGATCGCCGAGTTCGCCCGCCGCCAGGGCCGCATCGAGAACCGGGAGGCGCTCGGGGTGCTCACCGAGCGGGAGCGCGAGGTCGTCCAGCTCCTGGCCGGCGGCATGTCGAATGCGGAGATCGCCGCCGAGCTCTTCGTCGAGACCAGCACGGTCAAGTCGCACCTGACACGGATCCTGCCCAAGATCGGCGCCCGCGACCGGGTCCAGGCCGTCGTGTGGGCCTTCCGCAACGGGCTGGCCTGAGCCGCCAGCCGGGCAGGGCTCAGCGCAGCACGTAGGCGGACATCCAGCGGCGCAGGGCCGAGAAGACCTGCTCGCGCACGGGCGGCTCGGACAGGGTGAGGTCGTGGACCCCTCCGGGGAAGCGGGCGATGGTCACCAGCTTGCCGAGCATGACGGCGCGGCGGGCGGTGGCGTCGGCGTCGATGATCGTGTCCGCGCTGCGTGACTCCGGCGTCCAGGTCACTCCGAGCCGGGTGGAGGCCGCGCCCATGGACAGCACCGGACAGCGGATGTCCAGGCCCTGGGCGACGCGGTTGTGGCCCTCCATGACGGCCTGGAGCCAGCCGACGCGCACGGGCGCGGAGGGCTTGATCGACCAGGCCGGGTTGATGTCCCAGCCGGTCACGTAGGGGTCGTCGGCCCAGGAGGGGTCGGGCAGCTCGCCGTCGCGCTCGGGGAGCCAGCCGTCGGTGATGGAGAAGACGCGCGCCGGGTCGACCCAGCCGTCGAGGATCGACATGCGCGGGTCGCGCAGCGCCAGGGTGCGCAGGACCGGGTCGCCGACGGTGCGCACGAGCTCGGAGCCCTGGAGCGAGAGCCAGGCGGAGTTCAGGATCAGGGCGCGCAGGGCCCCCGGGTGGCGGTCGGCCCACAGCGAGGCGACGAGCCCGCCGGTGGAGTGACCCGACAGGACGAGCTCGGTCTCCCAACCCTGGTCGGCGCGGATGGCCGACAGGGCCCGCCCCAGGTCCTCGTCGTACTCGGCCAGCGAGGTGCACCAGCCCAGCATCTGGCCCTCGCGCCAGGAGCGGCCGTAGCGGCGCAGGTCCAGGGCGTAGAAGGCGCCGCCCAGGCGAGAGATCTCGCGGGCCAGGTGGGTCTGGAAGAAGTAGTCGTTCCAGCCGTGCAGGTAGAGGTAGATGAAGGTGGGGGTGGTGGGGGTGCCCGGCAGGGCGCCGGGGTCGAGGGCCGGCAGGTGGCGCACCAGGGTGGCGACGGCGCCGTCGTCCTCGTCGTCGGGCAGCAGCTCCAGGGTGCGGGCCTCGAAGCCCGGGCCCAGGAAGTCCGGCCCCCAGGCGTCCACCGGCGCGTGCTCGGTCGTTGGGTTCACGACCCCATGATGGCACCGCTCGCCGTGAGGGGGCGCCGCAACGGAATTCTCACTCACCAACCAAAACTTCAAAAACGACGCGGCTCCGGGTCGTTTCTGAAGTTTCGGTCGAAGTGAGGCGCGGGCGGCGCGAGGGGCGGGCGACGTGAAGTCCCGTTGCCGCCGAGGCGATCGGTGTCAGCCGGCGTGCTGGCCGATGAAGCGGAGGATCGCCTCCTCGAGCTGGCGGCCGTGGCCGGCGATGAGGTGACCGCCGGTGGGGAAGAGCGACGTCGTCAGGTCCGGGTAGCGGTGCATGGAGGACTGCACGTGCCCCGCCGGGGGAGCGAAGGGCGCTATTCGGTCGTCCCGGGCGTGCAGGAGCAGGACGGGCGGCTTGAGCTCCTCGATCGGATAGTCCTCGAAGTGCACCGCCATGTCCCGGTTGGTGATCGAGGCATCGATGTCCGCCCCTGTCCTGCGTTCGGACAGAGGGAGCATGCCGTGGATGGCCCGGGGATCCATGCCCAGGACGGGACTGAAGAATGGCGAGAGCAGCCACAGGATCCAGTCATGGTTCATGATCGCCGGCGGCCCCATGCGCCCGGGCGGTGTCGCGGGCCGGGACGGCCAGGGTGCGGCCGAGCTCAAGAGAATGAGCCCCGAGACGCGCTCGGGGTGGTCCAGGGCGAAGCGGATGGCAGGGGTGCCGCCGGCCGACGCTCCCAGGACGAAGACTCGTTCGATCCCCAGACGGTCGAGCATCTCGGCGAAGACGGCGGCCTGGGCGGCCGGCGAGCCGTCGCCTCGCACGGCGCTGCCGGGGTAGCCGAAGCGCGACGGCGCGATGACCCGGCAGTGCTCGACCAGGCTCCCGACGCTGTCGAGCGCCTGGTCGTATCCGCCGTACAGCCCGTGAACCGACAGAATCGTCTCGCAGCCGGAGCCTCCTCCCGACGGCTGCGGTCCACAGTTGACGTAGGCGACCTCGCCGTGACTGAGGGCCATCCTTCGCACTGGATGGGCGAGTAGTCGCGCGCGGGCTGCGGTGCGGGCTCGGCTGAGGCTGAGTGCCCGCGCCGCGCCGTAGATGGCAATCCCGGCGCCGAGGAGCCCCGCGGCGGGCAGTGCGCGTCTCATGCCGGGTCCCTCAGGCGTCCACCGGTGTGTGCTCGGTTCTTGCGTCCACGCTCCCCATGATGGCACTGCTCGCTGGAAGGGGCGTCACGACCGAACTCTCACTCACCGACCAAAACTTCAGAAACGACCCGGAGCCGCGTCGTTTCTGAAGTTTCTGTCGAAGTGAGGCGGGGCGGCGGGCGGCTGGGGCACGTGAGGCGGGGCCGAAGGAGAGGGAGAGGGAGAGGAAGGATGGCTCCTGGGCGTCTGCGCCGTCACCGCCTACGACCTTCTGACCTCCTGAGCCAGGGATGGGAGCCCGCCCACCGAGCCTGTGGTGACTGCGGACATGGCGCTGCGGCTCGGCAAGTACTTCGGGGTTTCAATGCAGTTCAGGTTGAACCTGCAGACCCAGTATGCCCTTGATGTGGCGGAGGACCGTCTTTCGATGCAGATCGATGCCATCACTCCTCTGCGAGTGGTCTGAGGTTCGACATGCCGCGCAGGTCGGCTGGCCGGCCAAGATGCGTGGCAGCATCGGTGGCATGAGCAAGGAAACAGTGCCTGAGCAGACCAGCACCTACGATGTCGTCGTGATCGGTGGCGGGCCGGCGGGGGAGAACGTCGCCCAGTACGCCATCGAGGGCACCGACCTGACCGCGGTCCTCGTTGAGGGCGAGCTCCTGGGCGGCGAGTGCTCCTACTACGCCTGCATGCCCAGCAAGGCGTTCCTCGTGCCTATCGAGGTCGCGGCGGCGTCCGCCAACCTCAGCGGCCTGCGCCCGGCCGAACTGTCCGTGCTCGATCTGCTCAAGCGTCGTGACGAGTGGGTTTCCCGCTACAACGACGCTGGTCAGGTGCGCTGGGCCGAGGGTGCCGGCCTCGACGTCGTTCGCGGATGGGCTCGCCTCGACGGCGAACGGCGCGTCGCCGTGAGAACCGCTGAGGGGGAGCGGGTCCTTCGCGCCCGCCGCGCTGTCGTTCTCGCCACTGGCGCGCAGCCCGTCATGCCCGCTGCGTTCCAAGGCCTTGAGGCCTGGGACTCGCGTGACGCCACCGGCGTGCAGGAGATCCCGCAGCATCTCATCGTCGTCGGTGGCGGGGTCGTCGCCTGCGAGGCCGCCACGTGGATGTCCGCCCTGGGCTGCGATGTCACCATGCTGGTGCGTGGTCCCCGCCTCCTGTCGGCTGCGGAGTCCTTCGCCTCCCGACTCATCGAGGAGGCTCTCACTGCCCGCGGTGTCACCGTCATGACGGATGCCCGGGTGACTGCCGCCGAGCGGTCCCAGGCCAGTGACACCGGGCTCGGTCGTATCCATGGCGGCTCTGTCACGGTCACCTGTGCCGGTCGAACCATCGAGGCCGATGAGATTCTGGTCGCCACCGGCCGTCGCCCGCTCCTGACCGGCATAGGGCTGGAGACCGTCGGCCTGGAGCCCGACGACGTCCTGGCCGGTCGCCTGCCCGACTGGCTCTACGCCGTCGGCGACGCCAGTGGTGAGGCCCAGTTGACCCACATAGGCAAGTACCGGGCGCGAGTCGTGGGTGAGAGGATCGCCGCCCTTGCGGCTGGCTGCGAGCCCGAACCAGTGCCCGAGAGCATCCCGGTCCCACAAGTCGTCTTCACCGATCCTCAGCTCGCCTCCAGCGGCCTGACCGAGCAGAGGGCCCGGGCCCTCGACCACGACGTCGTCACCGCCCAGGTCGGTTACACCTCGGCTGCTGGAGCTGCCCTCCTGCGCGACGATGCCCACGGTGAGGCCAAGCTCGTCGTCGACCGGCAGACGGGGGCCGTGCTGGGAGCCACCTTCGTGGGCCCTGGTGCGGGTGAGCTCATCCACGCCGCCACCATCGCTATCACTGCGGGCGTCCCCGTCCATCGGCTGCGTCACGCCGTGCCCGCCTACCCCACCGCCAGTGAGATATGGCTGCGCCTCATCGAATCCCTCCCGAGCGAGTTGCTCCACCCGAAGAGGTGATATGCGGCGGCGCCACGTGGCGTCCATGGGAAGCGGATGAGAGGTCTTCAGTGATATCAGCCTGGAGCAGCCTCGCCTTGAGTGGCACCAGTCTGAGAGACTGGGCGCATGCGAATCGCCATCGGTGCCCCGGGCAATGGAGCCCTCCTGAAGGACGCTCTTGCGGAACGACTGGCTGAGGACGGGCGTGTGAGCGACGTCCTCGACTTGTCCACACCGGAGATCACCTACCCGGAGGTCTCCTTCCGGGTCGCCCGGGCGGTCGCCGAGGGGCGGGTCGACCGGGGGCTTCTCATCTGCGGCACCGGCGTGGGAACGGCCATCGCGGCCAACAAGGTGCCTGGGGTGCGTGCGGCGACCGCGCACGACCTGCTCACCGTGCGCGGCTCGGTGGAGAACTACGACGCCCAGATCCTGTGCATGGGACAGAACGTCATCGCCGCCCCCGCCGCCTGGGCGCTCATCGACATCTGGCTCGACCTGCGCCACGACCCCACCAGCAGCTACGGCCCCAAAGTCGACGAGATCGCCGCCTACGAGGCGCGCCTCCACTCCTGACGGCGGCTCCATCGAGCGGACAGGTGCCCAGGGCACTATCCGCAGTCTCTATGTGTGTGGCCCCTGACGGAAACTCATCGAGGTCGCTGTCTACGAGGGTGCCTGAGGATTGCCCGGGTGCCGCAAGAGCATCCGTGTCCAAATCGGATACAAAGGAGTCCGAGGCCCGACATAGTCGCTGACTGAACCGCGGAATCGCGCGGTTTCTTTCTGCGCGTCCGAACTGGGGGCGAGCCTTTGTATCCGATTTGGACACCGCCCAGCACATCATGGCCGGTCGCGCTGTGCGTGGAGCCGTGATGTCCGGTGCATGACCTGCGTGAGGAACCTCGCGCGAACTTGCATTGAGTGCAATGATGCACTGAGTGCAAGATGGTGGTGTGACCGGAACCGACCTGCGCGCCACCCAGGCGCAACGCACCCGCGCTGCCATCCGCGCCGCCGCGCTCACCCTGACCCGGGAGCGCGGCTACGCCGCGATGACGGTGGATGACGTCGCCGCCCTCGCCGGAGTCTCCCGGCGCACTGTCTTCAACCACTTCGCCTCCAAGGCCGACCTCCTCGTCGTGGGCCTGGAGCCTCCGGTGCCCGCGGTTGTCGAGGCCTTCGTCAACGGCTCCGGAAGCCTCCTGGAGGACCTCGGTACCCTGCTCGCCTCCGGCGCCGAGTCCGTCGAGTCCGAGCGCGGCTGGCTCCTGTCCTTCCCGGAGATCGTGCGGGACAACCCCGAGGTGGAGCGCGCCGTCCACGAGCGGCTGCGCATCGTCGCCCAGTCCTTGGCGGAGGCCGCCGGCCGCCGTCTGGGAGCCGAGCCCGACGACCCGCGCACCCGCGCCGTCGTCGCACTGGCCATGGCCATCCAGCGCAGCTCCCTGGACCTGTGGTGCGGGCGCTCCCACCCCTGGGAGGAGCGCCGTGATGCGGCAGCGCCCCCAGAGAATCCTGGAGCCCCCGAGGCCTCGGAGCGGTGCCCCCAGGTCCCCTTGGTCGATGCCGTCCGCACCATGGTTGAGGCGATCTCCGAGGTCGTCTCCCCACCCCATCCTTCTCGCACCTGACTGAACCAACTGCTTCCACCCTTTTCCATCCTTAGCCCTCAACCGACAAGGCCACACCTATGACTCAACGCAGCTCGACGCCGGCCTCCGCCGGCACCGCCCTCCACGAACCGGGGGCGGAGTTCCACCCCGACCGCCGCTTCTGGGCCGTCTACGCCTCGCTCCTGATCGTCATGTTCCTGTCCGCCATGGACCAGACGATCGTCGGCACGGCCCTGCCCACCATCGTGGGCGATCTCGGCGGCGCCGCCCACATGGCCTGGATCCTGACCGCCTACACCCTGGCCATCACTGTGGCCATGCCGGTCTACGGCAAGCTCGGCGACCTCGTGGGACGCAAGAACCTCTTCCTGGTGGCCATCGCCCTGTTCCTGATCGGCTCGGCCCTGTGCGGCACCGCCGACTCCATGACCCAGCTCATCATCTACCGCTTCATTCAGGGGCTGGGTGGCGGCGGCCTCATGATCTCCTCCCAGGCGATCACCGGCGACCTCATCCCGCCACGGGTGCGCGGCACCTACATGGCCCCCATGGGAGCCATGTTCGGCATCGCCTCCATCCTGGGACCCATCATCGGCGGCTGGCTCACCGACTCGGTCTCCTGGCGCTGGACCTTCTGGATCAACCTGCCGCTGGGCGTCCTGGCCTTCATCGCCATCTTCCTGGTGCTGCGCCTGCCCAGCAGCCGTCTGACCAGTCCCATCGACTGGTGGGGGCTCGGGCTCATGAACGCCGGCGCCATCGCCATCGTCCTCATGGCCACCTGGGGCGGCAACCAGTACGCGTGGACCAGCCCGGTCATCATCGGCCTGGGCGTCGTCGGCCTGGTCTGCTGGGGGCTGTTCGGCTTCGTCGAGACGCGCGCCACCGACCCCATCCTGCCCTGGACGATCCTCACCAGCCGCACCTTCATCGTCTCTACGCTCGTCGGCATGCTCGCGATTGGCGGCATGATCGGTGTGCTGAGCTACCTGCCCACCTACCTCCAGATGGTCTACGGATACTCGGCCACCACCTCCGGCCTGATCCTGGTGCCCATCACCATCGGGATGCTCGTCTCCTCGATCCTCTCCGGCGTGCTCGTCTCGCGCACCGACCGCTACAAGATCTACCCGGTGGCGGGACCCCTGGTTGCCGCCGGCGCCGCCTTCTGGCTCTCCCGCCTGTCGACGACGTCGCCCGTCTGGCAGATCTCCGCGGCCACCTTCCTCATGGGGGCGGGGATCGGGCTGTTCTTCCAGCTCCTGGTCACCGTGGTGCAGAACGCCCTGCCGGCCAAGCACCTGGGCACGGCCACCAGCGGCAACAACTTCTTCCGCGAGGTCGGTGTCTCCCTGGGCGCCTCGCTCATCGGTGCGGCCTTCTCCTCCGGCCTGACCTCCAACCTCACGGACCGGATCGGGGCGCTGGCCCGCAGCGCGGACCCGGCCGTCCTGGGGGAGCTGGCCCGGTTCAAGGACGCCGCCACCTCCTCGCTCACTCCCGCCCTGGTCAACCAGCTGCCCACCGCCCTGCACGACGCCGTGGCCTCCTCCTACGCCGACGCCCTCCTGCCGATCTTCGGCTGGATGATCCCGCTGTTCGTGGTGACCTCCGTCGTCGCCCTCTTCCTGCCCGAAGTGCCCCTGTCCCAGAAGACAGCCATGGAGCAGGTCGCCGAGGCTGAGGCCGAGGATGAGCTCAGTGGGCCGACATCGCCGCAGGCGGAGCGGGAATCGACGGAGCCGGTGACGGCGGCTGACGCAGAGTGACGGGCGGCCCGGTGGCCGGGCGCCCGCCTCAGCCCGCCGGGAACCGGTAGCGGTAGATCCTGCTTCCCCGCGCGTAGTAGAGACTGCCGTCGGCGCCGAGGGCCAGGGAGTTGACGTAGACCTTTCCTTGAGGCGTGGTGGCGAAGTCGGCGATGACGGTGCCCTCATCCTGCAAGGACGTGCTCAGGGCCCGCAGGCGCCCCGCCATGATCCCGTAGAGCACGCCGTCGCGCTCTATCAGCTGACTGCGGTTGGCGTCGGCGTAGCCCTGCCTGGTCAGCGCCCGGCTGCGTCCGATCGTGAAGTCGGCCGGGCTCATGGCGAAGACGTGCATGCCGGTAGTCCCGTACACGGTGCCGTCGCTGCCCAGGGTCAGGGCCGTGATGGAACGCTGGTCCTTGAACGGCGTCATCACGCGGGTCACCTTCCGCGTCTTCAGGTCGAACTCGAAGAGCCTGGGCGCGCTCGCCTCCGTCTGGTCGGGGTTCATGCCGTTGCCGCTCGCACTGGTCCCCACGTACAGCTTGTCCTGGTGGTGGACGATCGACAGCGGCCGGCGGTCGCTCAACAAGCCCTGCAGTGACGGATCCGCATAGCTGATCGTGTCCAGTGGGTAGGTGTCGATCTTGTTGTGAGCGGCGTCGTAGATGGACAGCGACCCGGAGCCGGCCTTGTTCTTGGGGGAGGTGCCGACGGCGAACTCGTCCTCGTTGATCGGCACGATGGTGTACGGCCGCGCCTGGCGGGCATCAGACGCGATCCTCACCGACTGGGGCTGCTCCAGCGTTGGTCCGGAGGCCCCCATCTCGTAGCTGACCAGCTCGCCACTGGGGTAGATGCCCGTGACGAACCACTTGCTGCTGTGCCCGAAGCCCTCGACCTGACCCAACGGGGCCTTGGGCAGGCTGTACTGCGTCTTGTCCACCTGCGTGTTGGGGGTGGCGCGAAGGAGCATCGGAGCGGTCATGTACCAGGAGGCGTAGAGGTCTCCGCCGGGGACTGCCGTCAGGGACTGGATGTCGCGAGGTGATCCCTGGATCGCGTTGCGTCCGTCGGCGTCCTTGGGAAGGCTCGCCGCGCTGCCGTCGGAGGCGTGGACAATGGCGATGCTGGCGTCGTCCTTGCCCGCTGAGATGAAGTGCTCGTGCGTCGCCCAGCTCGACTGACTCGGCCGGGCCGAGGGGGCCAGTCCTTGGGCCAGTGTCCGTGAGGTGTTGGTCCGTGGGTCGTACTCCTGGAGCGTTGGTGTGTTGTGGCTCTGAACGGTGTAGTAGACCTTCTCGGCCTCGCCGGGGCGAGTGACGACCTGGCTGGACCAGGTGTCCACCTCAAGCGCCTTGCCGTCCTTCATCTTCTGCGCCCCGGTGGTCGGGTCCAGGACGCAGGTTCCCCCGCAGGTCGGCCGGACGCCGCCCGGGACGCTCGTGCCGACGTACAGGTTGCCGGCCTTGACCTGCAGCCGTTCGAGGTGGGAGAGGCCGGCGGTGACGTGACTGGGAACCGACAGCCTGGTGGCGGCGTTGGTGGAGGTGTTGATTCGGACGATGGAGGGGTTCTTCGTGCCCGTCCCGGCGTAGAGGAACCCGTTGTCGTAAGCGAGGCTGCGCACGTCGCTCTCGCCTGCCTGAACTCCTCCCGGCAGCAGGTCGGTCCACTGGCCCCGTCCCTGGTTGGCGGAGGGGTCGTATCGCAGGATGTGGCCGCCGTGATTGCTCTGCGTGGCCACATAGACCCGGTCGTGCTCGTCGACGGCGACGTCCCAGAGGAACGTGCTGTAGGCGGCGACCTGTTCGTAGCCGGGCCGGGACGGATCGCTCAAATTCGTGGCTTTCTGTCCCTCGGGGGCGTCCGGATCGATCTCGAAGAGCTGTCCGCCGCCGCTGGCGAGCAGGACGTGCCGGTTCGACAACGTGGCGAACTCCCAGGGCTGCACGTCGGTGTTCTCCGGGACGAGCCGCTCGCGCGACCTCAGCGTGCGGGTATTGAGGTCCACGACGTGCAGCAGGCCGCCGTTGCCGCCGGCCACGACGATGCCGACGGGGGTGCCGTCACTCAGGACGGTGGTTCCGATGCTCGGCACGCTGGGGTCGGGTGGCGGCGTAGTGGGCAGGGCCTCCTCCCGGCCTCCCGGGTCGAGGGCGACGGCGGGTGCGGTGATGGACAGGGACAGGGCAAGGGCGGTGACGAGTGCGCCCCACAGGGTGAGGATGGTTGTCCTGGCTGACTGCTTCATCGCTGTTCTCGCCTTGTGTCGGAGGAAGGGGACTGTGCGTGCCGCCGTCCGGCGGGCTGAGTCCGTCGGAGCGGATGGAACCGCCCGGCCATTGTTCTACGGGGATGAGATGACGGGCGGCGAAACCAACCGTAAAGTTGATCGATAAATCACTGTGAGGATGCTGGTCGAGGTGCTCTGGTGGTCCTGAGCGTTCTCGTGGGTCGAGTCTGGTGCGCCGCCGGGCTCTGCGGATGAGAGGATGGCCTGGTGATGGAACAGATCATCAGGCGCCCACCCCCGGCAGTGCTGCTGGCGATGGCGGGCGCGGCGCAGAGCGCCATGACTCGTGGTCGGACAGTGACGCCCGTGTCGGTGGCGGCAGCCGCTGCCGTCGTCGGAGGCTCGCTGTGCCTGCTCGCCGGAAGCGCGGGTAACTTTCTTCGCCACCGCACCACGGTCGACCCAGTGAGGGTCGAGCGGGCCCAGCACCTCGTTGTGGACGGCCCCAACCGGCTGACGCGCAATCCCATGTACCTGGGCCTGACGGGCCTGCTGCTCTCGCACGCGATCGCGCGCAGGAGCCCGTCCGCGCTGATCCCGCTGGCCGGCTTCGTCTGGCTCATCGACCGCCACCAGATCCCGGCCGAGGAGAAGGCTCTGGAGGAGAGGTTCGGGCAGGACTACCTCGACTACAAGGAGGCCGTTCCCCGCTGGCTGGGTGTGCCGTGCGCTCGAGGGTGCTGTCAGGCGCGCTGCCGGCGCTGAGGGTGTGCGGCGCATGAGGGTGGGGTGACCTGAATCGCGCGGTCGGCCGGAAGGATCCGACGGAGCGTGTAGTTGAAGGTTGCATGAAAGCATTCGGGTTTCTCAGCTTCGGACACTATGGACACGGTCGCGGCCCTGGCGACCCTGACGCCGCTCAGGCGCTCAAGGACGCCGTCGAGATCGCGGTTGGTGCCGACGAGATCGGCGTCAACGGCGCCTACTGGCGCGTCCACCACTACGCCCGCCAGGCCGCCGCCCCCATCCCGCTGCTCTCCGCGGCCGGCGCCCGTACCCGGCGCATCGAGGTCGGCACCGGCGTCATCGACATGCGCTATGAGAACCCGCTCTACCTGGCTGAGGAGGTCGCCGCCCTCGACCTGCTCACCGACCAGCGCATTGCCATTGGCATCTCCCGCGGCTCGCCGGAGCAGGCCCGCCGCGGCTGGGAGACCTTCGGCTACACCGGCGGTGCCGACCCGCGCGGGGCTGACGTCGCCCACGCCCACACCGCCCAGTTCCTCGACGCCGTCCGGGGTGTCCCGCAGGCGGACCTCGACACCAGCGGTGGCATGGCACCCGGCGCGAGCTCCCGCCTGCGCATCGAGCCGCACGCCCCCGGCGTGGACCGCCGCCTGTGGTGGGGCGCCGGCTCGCGGGAGACCGCCGAGTGGACCGCCCGCCAGGGCCTGAACCTCATGAGCTCGACCCTCCTGACCGAGGCCACCGGTGAGGGCTTCTCCCACCTTCAGGCCGAGCAGATCCGCCGCTACCGCGAGGCGTGGAAGGAGGCCGGCCACAACTGGACCCCGCGCGTGAGCGTCTCGCGCTCCATCTTCCCGATCGTCTCCGAGGTCGACCGGAAGTTCTTCGCGCTGCGCGGCGAGGACTCCCACGACCAGATCGGCGTCATCGACGGCCTGCAGTCGACCTTCGGGCGCACCTACGCCGCCGAGCCCGACGTCCTCATCGAGCAGCTCGCCCGAGACGAGGCGCTCCATGCCGCCGACACCCTCATGCTCACCATTCCCAGCCAGCTCGGCGTCGACTTCAACCTCCACATCTTGCAGGCCTTCGCAGAGCATGTCGCCCCGGCACTGGGGTGGCAGCCCAACACCGCCGGACCGGTGACGGGCTACTCCCTAGAGGCGTAGACCTCCGGCAGCGGTCACGTCCGGTCCGGCCGCGATACGGTTCCGTCATGGAGGGCGCAGGCGATCGGGCCCCGGTGGTCGCGTGGATGGAGCACCACCAGGTGGTCCTGTACCTGGGTGCGCTCGTGACCGGTGCCGTCCTGGGGGTGGCGGCTCCCGCAGCCAGCAGCCTTCTGGAGGCGGCTATCTCCCCGGTGCTGGCCGCGCTGCTGTACGCGACCTTTCTCGGTGTCCCCTTCCATCGCCTGCGGGCCGCCTTCGCCGATGCCCGGTTCATGGCGGCGCTTGTGGTGGTCAACTTCCTCGTGGTGCCGGCGGTGGTCCTGCCTCTGTCCCGACTGGTCGCCGACGAGCCGGGGCTCCTGGTCGGCACCCTGCTGGTGCTCCTGGCGCCCTGCGTCGACTACGTCATGGTCTTCACCCGACTGGCCGGCGGCGCATGGTCACGCATCCTGGCGGCATCTCCGGTGCTCATGCTCCTCCAGGCCCTCGTCCTGCCACTGTGGCTGGCCCTCGCTGCCGGCTCACCCGGGGCTCAGGGAGGTGGTATCAGCTGGCGGCCTTTCGCGCAGGCCTTCGTCCTCATGATCGCACTGCCCATGGGGTTATCGATCCTCACGCGGCGCGCCGCACCCCGGGTCCGGTCCGCCGACCGGCTCGCTTCAGCAGCGACGGCGCTCATGGTTCCGCTCATGATGGCGACCCTGCTGCTCGTCGTCGCCTCCCAGGTTCCCCACGTCGCCTCCCGGCCCGACGTCGTCGCCCGGGTGGTTCCCCTCTTCGTGGCTTTCGCTCTGGTGATGCCGGCTGTGGGAGATGTCGCCGGGCGCATGGCTCACCAGGGACGTCAGGAGCGCCTGGCTCTCGCCTTCTCCGGGACCACCCGTAACTCGTTGGTGGTTTTGCCGTTGGCTCTCGCGCTGCCCGATTCCATGGGGATGGCACCGATTGTGGTGGTGACTCAGACGTTGGTGGAGCTCGTCGTCATGGCAATCGGTGTCCGTCTGCTTCCCCGTTTTATTCGATAGGGGGAGTGTGGGGAAGAACCGATGCAATGATGATGCATTGAGGTCAATGATGCAGAAGAATGACGTGGCCTGTGGGTCTCGGACTGCTCCGAGCCCCACAGGCCCTTGTCGTTGAGGGCGGCATCGCCTCTGGATCCCATATTCCAGAGGAGACTCAACCCTCCTTCGCCAGAGCGGCTCACGCCGAGCTCCCTATCAACTCGGGCGGCCTCGAAATCCGATCGGTCATTGGGCTCCCCAACCCTCGCGACCAGTTCCGTCCGGCGGCGGTCACTATGTAACCCACTGCTCCTGAGGGAGCACTTCAATGTACCTGAGAATATTCTGGGAATCTAGTTGCGGAATTTGTTTCGTTTTCCTGAGGCTGGAGAAATCCTTTTCTAAAGAGGGAGAATGATGTTAATTTTTGATGCATTTTAAACGTATAGGCAACCCTTTTGTGTTGATTCTCCTCAGTGTTGTCCCGGAAGTGCCGTGTATTGTTCAGCCGTCCAACCGTTAATCAACGGGTGGAAGGTGGTGGTTGTCCGGCTCGGAGCGCCGGATGCCACCGGCCCCCGATCTCGTCCCCGATCTCTTCAAGGAGCAGTTGCCTATGCCGCAGGTCACCGGAGCCGTTCATGAGGTGGGTGTCGACCAGCTCTTCTTCTCCACCACTGACGCACGTGGCGTCATCCGCCACTCGAACAACGTCTTCATCGAGCTCTCGCGCTACCGGCGTGATGAGCTCTCCGGCGCCCCGCACAACATCATTCGCCACCCGGAGATGCCCGGTGGTGCCTTCAAGGCCATGTGGGACACCCTCAAGGCCGGCAGCCCCTTCGCCGCCTACGTGCGCAACCTCGCCGCCGACGGCAGTGAGTACGACGTCTTCGCCACCGTCACCCCGCTGTCCGACGGCGGCTACCTCTCGGTACGCACCCGACCGGTGTGCTCCGATCTGTTCGACACCGCCTGCGCCATCTACCGCGACGCCCGCGCCACCGAGGACCAGGCCATCGATGGCGGGGCCAACCGTCGGGCGGCGGCCGAGGAGGGGCTGGGCCGCATCGCCGAGATGCTGGCCGGAGCGGGCCTGTCCTCCTACGAGGAGTTCCAGAACACGGCCCTGCCGGCGGAGGTGGCGCGTCGTGAGGAGCTCTCCGACGGCATCCCGGTGCGCCCCGACGCCACCGGGGATCTGCGCGTCATGCTCGACTCGGTCACCAGGATCGCCGCCGGGCTCGACTCGTGGATGTCCGGTCAGCAGCAGCTCGCCGAGCTCTCCGCCTCACTCAAGGCCGCGGGGAAGGGACTGACCCGGACCCTGGAGGACCCTCGCCTGAGTGCCGAGCGCGTCGCCGCCCTGGACCGCTCCGACCCCAGGGTCAAGCCCCTGGCCGACCTGCTGGACCTGTGGACCCAGATGCAGGTTCTGGTCAGCCCCCTCGTGGCGAGGCTCGTCGACACCCTGGCCCAGCTCGACACCAACGGCGCCCGCACCCGCTTCCGCATCGCCCTGGCCCGTCTGCACACCACCATCACCTCCCTGTTCACCGTCGAGCTCATCGACGGCGTCGGAGACCCGCAGTACTCGGCGCAGGCCATCCCCGACCTCATCGAGTCGCTGCGTGAGGGCATCGCCGAGATGGAGCGTCAGGCTCAGGCCCACCGCGCCCTCGCGGCCCAGGCGGTCGCCTACATCGGCGAGGCCAGCCGCATGATGACGATCCCGAACCAGCTCCTCATGCTGTGGACCGGTTCGGTCGCCTCGAGCGACCCGGAGCTGCCCGCCACGGCCGCGGAGCTCTCCAGTGCCGCCTCCGGCGTGGTCGAGTCCGTGGGTCGTCGCCTGGCCGAGCTCGATGACCTCGCTGCCCGCTGCCAGGCCACTCATGTCGCCGACAACTTCGCGGAGCTGGGGGAGGCCCTGGACTCCTTCACGACGGCGGCCGGAGCTGTCACCCCGAGCTGAACGGGTTCGGCGCCGGTTGACGAACAGAGGTTCATCAACCGGCGCCGCTGCGCTGACCGAGTGCTAGGCCGGCTCGCCCCGCCCGACCGGGCTCAGTAGGGGTCGGCCTCGGAGCGGGGGGCCTCCTGAGTCGTTGCCTCAGTGGGTGCCGCCCCCGGGTAGTCCACGTGCTGGTCCTGCACCGGACTCGTCGGTGAGGCGTACCCGTAGAGGCCGGGCTGCTGCGGCCCGGTGGAACCGGCCGCGCTCGGGGGTGCTGAGAGGGCGCCCTGTCCGACAGACGCGGTTCCCACCGGAACGGGCACGGGAACGGGGGAGGCCCAGCGCAGCTCATCGCGAGGGATCTCGTAGACCACACCGGGGTAGCGACCGAACTGCTCCTCGCTGGGCACGGCCGAGGAGGTGGAGTCCAGCACCGCGAGCATCTGCTCCGGCGTCGGCCACGAACCGGACGGCCCGCTGCCGCTGGGAGCCGGCGGCGGGAACCATGCCGTGAGCTCCGGCGGACGGATCATGATCCGCCCCGGGCGGGTGCGGTCGCGCAGGGCGTGGGCGCGCCAGGTGATGACCGGGTGCGTGGACCGCCAGACGGTCATGTGGAGCCACAGTCCCTTCTCCCGCGTGGCGCGATCCGCCAGGGCGTGGGTGTTGACCTCGGCACCCAGGTACTTGCCGCCGGAGAGCACCCCCACCACCCCGGGCACACCGGCAGGCGCGTAGGTGTAGCCGTGGTTGTCCGCCGTGTACTCCTGGGCCCGAACCAGCGCTTTGCCCAGAAGCGGGACGTTGAGGCCGAGGGTGACGAACAGCAGGCGCATCATGGAGATATGACCCGCGGCGAGGTGCCCGACCTCGTGCCCGATCACGAAGCGCAGCGCCTCAGGGTCGCGGGCCCGGCCACCGATCTCGAACATGTCGGAGTGGACGACCACGAAACGCCGGTAGCCGTGGCCGGCCGCGAAGGCGTTGATCTGACCGTTGCCCATGGTCACGTAGGCATCGGGGACCCGGCGCAGGCCGAACTGCCGGGCCGCCTCGACCACCATCCGGTAGCCCTCCGGGAACTGGGTGGGACTCATCTGGACCGCGGTCGCGCGGAGCTTGGCGTACAGCATCGCGCGACCCACCCACAGGATGATCGGGATGAGGGGCACCAGCAGGAGGAACTGCATGCCGCTGTTCTCCTGGCTGAGGAAGAAGTCGCGAACCTGAGCCCCCAGACCGGTTGGTTCAGGCACGGCGACCAGCCAGATCACCAGGGCGATCCACGACAGGTAGGCCAGTGCAGTCGCCATGCTGGTCGCGATCAGGAGCGGGATCTCGGCGGGGTGACGCAGCTTGCGGATGCCCTTGATGCCGTGAACGGTCGCGCCGTTGAACATCCGGGGGCGGGAGGGGGGCACGGCCGGCGGCGTCGAGCCAAGGGGACCGGGGACGGTGGATGGAACATGTGGTGGCATGACGGCAACCTAAACGACTCGCCGCTGGATTCATCTCCTGCCCCAGGAGGATCTTCGCCTCCGGCGTATCGGCCGTCTGGTGGGAAAAGGTGCGGTTGATCGCTTCCCTCAAACGGCGCTGTCGCTCCAGCAGTCCTGCAGGAGGTGGGGAGCCGGCGGGACCTGACGCCGTCGATCGCGACCCCGTAGGCTCCTGCCCGTGCCGCACTCCGCATCGCCGTCTTCGCCGTTCCTGTCCTCGCAGCCTCTGCCCTCTCTGTCCGGGAACCCGGACCACACCGTGCCCTGGGGCATGCAGATCGCCGTGCGCTACGACAAGGTCCACCCGCCCCGGAGGATCGACGTCGCCGAGGCGGCCGCGCGCGCCGTCGTCTCCCTCCTGGCCTCACCCGCCGCCGCCCCCGGCGGGCCGTGGAACCCGGCCGTCGACTACTGGCGCGACGGGCGCATCCGCAAGCTCGTGCGTCGGGCCCGCGGCAAGCGCTGGGAGGAGGTCCAGGACATCGACGGCGTCACCGTCACCCAGGACGGCCCGGCCGGCTGGGGGCAGGCGGCCGCCCGCGCCTTCGTGCCAGGGCCGGTGCGCCCCCTGCCCGGGGCCCTGGCCAAGACCCAGGTGGAGGGCACCCACTTCCCACCCGGTGACGAGCTGCCCCCACCGCCCGCCGAGATCACTGCGCGCGTCGCCCAGGATCCGGCCGTGGCCGAGCAGATCGCGCTCACGGCGGCGTCGGCCTCCAGCGGGGCCCTCGTGACGATCGAGGTGACCCCCCTGCACGAGATGACCTCGGGCAAGCTGGCCGCCCAGTGCGGCCACGCCGCCCAGCTGGCCTGGGAGAGCAGCGCCATGCCCCCCGCCATGAGGCGGGCCTGGGCCGAGGACGGCTACCGGGTGCGCGTCGTCGTGCCCAGTCGGGAGCAGTGGGAGACCACCACCCGGCCCGTCAGCGTCACCGACGCCGGCTTCACCGAGCTCGACGGCCCCACCGAGACGACTCGCGCCTTCTGGTGAGGGCGCGGTACCTGGGTGTCCCTTCGCGCAGGGGCACCGGCGACCCGCCAGACATCCTCCATCAGCCCGCCATCGCCGCCAGGGCGGCCTGTCCCCGGACTCCCGCCCGGGCGAGCGTCTCAGGCGCCGTGGCGCCCTGAATCGGGAACTGCGTTTCCCGCCCAGGACGTACTTCTCCTCCAGATCACTGAGGCCGGACCCCAGTCATCTGGAGGACAACGCAGTCCTCGTCGAAGAAGGACGTCCCCGATCGGGTACCTACTGGGACTGCTCCTCGGGCTCCGGCACCCCACGGAACACCCACAGCCGGATGAACACGTAGAGGTAGATGCCCTCGCAGCAGGCCGAGATGACGCGCGCCAGCTCGGCGTTGACCCCGAACCAGTGCAGCAGCGAGGACAGGCCCAGGATGAAGATGACGTACTGGCTGACGACCCCGGCCATGTAGCCCGCCCCCTGCTGGACGACGTGCCCGTGGGCCTGGAAGTTCAGCCACCGGTTGAGCAGGAAGGAGTAGACGGCCGCGATGGCGTAGCCGACCGTGACCGCCACCGGGTAGAACCAGTGAAGGTGGTTGTAGAACACCCACAGGCAGGTGATGTCCAGGAAGAAGGCGGAGCCGTTGATGATCGCGTAGCCGATGAAGGTCACCGGCAGCCGACGGCGCACGAAGCCCGGCAGGACGGAGTGGATCGCCGTGATGAGGCGCAGGAAGACCTCCGGGGCGCGGCGGGTCGTAGGGGCGGAGGACTCGACGGTGGACGCAGCTCCTTCAGCGGTCGTGGTCCCGGGGGCCCGGTCGTCCGTCGCGGTTCCTGCCATGAGGTGTCCTTCCCTGTGAACGCTCCTGTCAGGGGGAGTCTTCCCCGACCGCGCCGGTTGGGCAAGTTCCGAAAGGAGGAACAGCGGCCCGCCGGCTCATCCGTGCGGCGCAGAGGCAGCCGGCGTCAGGGCTTGGGCGACCTCGCGGCGCAACAGCTCGCCGCCGGCGTCGGCCGGGTGGTGGATAGTGCGCAAGCCCACCTCGTGGGCCGCGGCGATGTTGGTGGCGCTGTCATCGACGAACAGGGCCTGGTCCGCCTCCACCCCCGCCAGCTCCAGCAGCCGGTGGAAGTAGGCGGCATCCGGCTTGGCCACCCCCAGCGTGCAGGAGTAGCCGTCGATGTCGCACAGGCCGTCATAGCCCAGCTGCTCACGCATCCAGGCCCGACGCTCCCACTGCTGATTGGTGGCCAGGACCGTGGTGTAACCCGCCTCGCGCAGGTCCCTCACCACCTGCCAGGCCACAGGGTCGGGCGTGGCCCGGTGCCACATCTCCAACAGGTCCGATGCGCGCAGCTCCAGCCCCAGGTTGCTCACCACCCGCTCCAGCAGCTCGGTGAGGGTCTCCCGGCCCGCCAGGGCGTCGGTCTCACCATCGATCATGGCCTGGGCGAAGGCGGGTCCGCCGCCGCGGGTCAGCGCCTCGCCCCACGGGGTGCCGATGAGCTGCAGAACGCCGTCGGCATCGAGCAGGACGGCGCGCACGGGCGTGGACGAGGCGGGCGGGATGACCGGCTGAGAGATACTCACACCCCGATTCTGCCCTACCTCACGGTGGGTTTGCTTGGGAGGTCGGTCGGGGCGCGGGGCGCACCGGTGGAAGACTGGGGCCATGACTGATGCCGCCAGCACCCCCACCCGTGACGCTGCCGAGATCCTGCGCGACGACGACGCCTACACCGACTCCCTCATCGACTTCGTCACTGCCTCACCCAGCTCCTACCACGCCGCCGCCGAGGTCGCCCGCCGCCTGGAGGCAGCCGGCTTCACCCGTGCCGATGAGACCGTCACCTGGCAGGAGGGCCTGCCGCGGCGCGGCTACGTCATCCGCGACGGCGCCATCGCCGCCTGGGCTCTGCCCGAGACGCTCAACCCGGGCGCGGGCCTGCGCATCGTCGGCGCCCACACCGACTCCCCGGCCCTCAAGCTCAAGCCCGCCGCCGCCCTTGTCCGCTCCGGCTGGCAGCTCATCAACGCCGAGGTCTACGGCGGCCCCCTGCTCGCCTCCTTCCTCGACCGCGAGCTGGGCCTGGCCGGACGCCTGACCACCCGCGACGGCGCCGTCCACCTCGTGCGCACCGGCCCCATCGCCCGCGTGGCCCAGATCGCCCCGCACCTGGACCGCAGCGTCAACGACACCCTCCACCTGGACCGCCAGACCCACCTGCTGCCCCTGTGGTCACTGGCCGGACCCGATGCCGCCCCCGACGCCGTCGAGACCCACCTGTGCGAGATCGCCGGCATCGACCCGGCCGAGCTCGCCGGCCACGACGTCCTGACCTACCCCACCCAGGCGCCCGCCCGCTTCGGCCGCGACGGAGAGTTCCTGGCCTCCTCCCGCCTGGACAACCTCTCCTCCGTCCACGCTGGACTGGTCGCCCTCGAGGCGCTCGCGGCCTCTGGGGCGCAGCCCGTCGAGCCTGTCATCCTGGTCGCCTTCGACCACGAGGAGGTCGGCTCGGACACCCGCTCCGGGGCGGGTGGCCCCTTCCTCGAGACGCTCCTGCGGCGCCTGGCCCGGGTCCTGGGCGTCAGCGGTGACGGCCTCGAGGCCCTCATGGCCCGCTCGACCTGCGTGAGCGCCGACGCCGGGCACTCCGTCCACCCTGCCTACTCCCACCTGCACGACCCGGCCGTCCAGCCGCTCATCAACCGCGGCCCCCTGCTCAAGATCAACGCCCAGCAGCGCTACGCCACCGACGCCGCGGGCGCCGCGATCTGGGCGCGGGCCTGCACGGCGGCGGGAGTGCCCAGCCAGGACTTCGTCTCCAACAACACCGTGCCCTGCGGCTCCACCATCGGCCCCATCACCGCCACCCGCCTCGGCATCACCACGGTCGATGTCGGCGTGCCCCTGCTGAGCATGCACTCGGCCCGCGAGATGTGCGGCGTCAAGGACGGACCCTGGCTCGCCCAGGCCCTGCACGCCTACTGGCAGGGGGCCTGAGCATGGCGGTGAAGCAGGCGGGCCGCAGGGGCCGGTCGGACTCGCCGATCCGCGCCGCCGGCGTGCACGGCGCCGCCCCCTGCCCCTGCGGCAGCGGCGCAACCTACGCCGAGTGCTGCGAGCCGCTCCACGACGGCGCCCCGGCGCCCACGGCCGAGGCCCTCATGCGCTCGCGCTACACGGCCTTCGTCGTCGGCGATGAGGACTACCTCTTCCGCACCTGGCACCCGCGCACCCGCCCCGAGGGGCCCTACTGCCACCCCGGGACCCGGTGGACGGGACTGACCATCCACGAGACCGTCGACGGCGGGGCGGACGACGAGACCGGCATCGTGGAGTTCACCGCCACCTACCGCAGCGGCGACGGGCGCGGGGCAGTGGTGGACGACGCCCTGCCCGAGCGCTCCCGTTTCCCCCGCCGTGCCGGCCGCTGGCTCTACCTCGACGCCGTCGGCTAGGGCCGGCGGCCAGGGCGGACGGGACGGATGGAGCCCTGCTCAGCTCCAGGTGCCGCGCCAGTACTGGATGGGCCAGGGGGCCTCGTCCCAGGAGCGCGCCCCCAGGTCGGCCGCCCAGCGCAGCGGCAGGTAGGGGTCGCGCAGGGCTGCCCGGCCCACGGCGATCGCGTCGGCCTGTCCGGAGATGAGCGCCTGCTCGGCCTGGGCCGCCTCCTCGATGAGGCCCACGCCCACCACCGGGACGTCGCTGCCGGCCACGGCCCGCTTGACCTGCTCGGCCAGCGGCAGCTGGTAGCCGGGCCCCACCGGGACCGCGGCCGGGACGTTACCGCCGCTGGAGATGTGCAGGACGTCGACACCGGCCTCCACCAGCTCGCGGCTGAAAGCGGCGGTCTCCTCGCCGGTGACGCCGCCCTCGGCCCAGTCCGAGGCCGACAAGCGGATGTCGAGCACCGTCTCCGGCCCGATGGCCTCGCGCACGGCCCGCACCACCTCGAGCGGGAAGCGCTGCCGGTTCTCCACGCTTCCGCCGTAGGAGTCGGTGCGCTGGTTGGACAGGGCGGAGCGGAACTCGTGGATGAGGTAGCCGTGGGCGCCGTGGATCTCGACGACGTCGTAGCCGGCCTCGACGGCGCGCCGCGCGGCCTCCGCGAAGGCCTCCACGATCCGACCGATCCCGGCCTCGTCCAACTCGCTGGGAACCGCGTGCTGGGGGAAGGGGATCGCGCTGGGGGCCAGCAGCTCCCAGCCCTCCAGGGTGCCGGTGCGCGCGCCCTCCACCTTGGGGCGCCACGGAGGGGTCCCCGACTTGCGCCCGCCGTGCCCGATCTGGATACCCGCCAGGGCCCCGCCGGCGTGGATCGCCTCCACCAGGCGGCGCTGGCCGGCGACCTGCTCATCCGACCACAGCCCCAGGTCGTTGGGGGACAGGCGCCCCTCCGGGGTGACCGCCGTGGCCTCCACGATGACCGTGCCGAAACCGCCCACCGCGCGGCTGGCGTAGTGGACCACGTGCCAGTCGGTGACGACACCGTCCTGCGCCTCGACCGAGTACATGCACATCGGCGGCAGCCACAGGCGGTTGCGGGCAGTCAGCCCGCGCATGGTCATCGGCTCAAGAATGCGCAGCGCGCTGGAGGAACTCATGGCCTCACGCTACTCTCCCGACCGCTCGGCCGACATGGGGCGGGAATCACCCGTGCGATGGCGCCATGGAACCCATAGGCTCCCGGGCGTGATCTCGCGTCCCGTCCCCGTCACCGACCCTCACCACCGGCCCGCTCCCATCACCCACGGACCCGACGACGTCGCCCTCGTCTTCGAGAGCGGCGGCATGCGCGGGGCCTACACGGCCGGCCTCGTGCGCGTCATGCTGGAGGCCGGACTCTCCTTCCCCTGGGTCGGGGGCATCTCGGCGGGCTGCACCAACACCTGCAACTTCGTCTCCCGGGACACGTGGCGCACCCGTGAGGCATACCTGGGACTGACCACCGACCCCCAGGCCGGCGGCTGGGGCAGCTTCGTGACCGGCAAGGGCTACTTCAACTCCGAGCACATCTACCTGCACACCTCCGCGCCCGACGAGTCCATCCCCTTCGACTGGGAGACCTTCGCCGCCTCACCGGCCACGGTGCGCCTGGGCGCCTTCCGCTGCGACACCGGCGAGGAGGTCTACTGGGGCCTGGAGGACATGCCCACCATGGCGGACCTGCTGGTGCGGGCCCGGGCGTCGTCGTCGATGCCGGTGCTCATGCCCATGGTCGAGGTCGACGGCGCCCCCTACGTGGACGGCGCCGTCGGGCCCACCGGCGGCTTCGCCATCGACGCCGCCCGCGTGGACGGCTACGACAAGCTCCTCGTAGTCATGACCCGCCCCGAGGGCTACCGCAAGCCGCCCATGCGACGCCACGAAATCGAGATTCTCCAGCGGCTCTACCCCCGCTACCCGGCCCTGGTCCAGGCCGTCATCGACCGCCCCGAGAACTACAACCGCACCGTCGAGGAGCTGGAGCGCCTGCGCAGCCAGGGGCGCGCATACCTCTTCCGGCCCGAGCGCATGCCCATCGCCAACGGCGAGCTGCGCTACGACCGCATCGTCACCGCCTTCGAGGCCGGACTGGCCCAGGCCCGCCGCGAGCTTCCCGCCATTGAGGCCTTCCTGGCGAGCTGAGCTCAGTGCGGCAGGGCGACGCCATAGCGGTCGATGTCCTGGCCCTCATCGAAGCCGAAGGCGATGATCGGGGGCACCGGCCTCCCGCCGTCGAGGGAGGCGGCCAGCAGCTCCAGGACGTGGCGCTCGTGCGGCGGGACCGCCTCGGGCAAGTCGGTCAGTGAGAACCAGCGCAGACCCGCGTTCTTGGCCGGCTCACGCACGGCCGGCGTGCCCGTCCAGGTCCGCAGCGTGAAGAACAGGTCGATGCGCTGCTCCAGAGCCGCGCCGCCCAGGTCATTGGTGCGGTGCATCGCCGTCAGCGCGTCGAGGTCCTTCACCTCGACGCCGATCCCCAGCTCCTCATCGGTCTCGCGCACAGCCGTCTCCAGGACGCTCTCGGCTGCCTCGACGTGCCCCGAGGCGCCGCAGGCCCAGTGCCCGTCCATGTAGCCGGTGTTCCGCCGCAGCTGGAGGAGCACCTGGGTCGCGCTGCTCGCCGCCCCGGCGTCCCGGTCCACGGCACCCGGAGCGGGACGCAGGAGGTAGACGTAGGCGGCGGGAACGAGGGTGAAGGAGTGGGCTGCCATGGCGACCACCGTAGACCAGGTGCCGGAGCGGAGCCGGACCGGCGGAGGATATGAGGAGAACGGTCGGGATACGGAGGACAGGGACTCATGAAACCATCAGGAATGTAGGCGATGCTCCGGTGCAGTCAGTCATCAGTGGCCGTCTACGGCAGCTTTGCAGCGTGCCCGTCCTGGGGCATCTGAGAATCACCTCGACGGTAACGCTGCCGGCTCGACGTCGGACAACTAGGATCCACCCTGGGGTGACGGGAGATCTCGGACCCAGTCCGCGGACCCGACGTCGCCGCCGACCGCCAGTCGTCGACACGATCAATGATGACCGATGCCGACCTGAGCCCGACCGACGCCCCGTTGACGTCGATTGACGACGCTGCTTGAGGAGGACCCGATGCAGACCAGCCTTACTCGGCTCACAGCCGACGACGGAACGCGTCTGGTCGTGCACATCTGGCTCCCCGAGTGGCTCATCGACGGCTCCCTCCTGGTGGCCGACGCCCCCGAGGCCGACTCCCCAGCGCCCACCTCGGCCGCGACGCGCCCACAGGTACCCGGCGCCGCCCGCCCCCGGGGCATCATCGTCATCGCCCACGGCATGGCCGAGCACGCCTCGCGCTACGCCCGCTTCGCCGCCTCGGCGGTGGAGGAGGGCTATGCGGTCCTGGCCGGCGACCACCGCGGCCACGGGGCCACCGCCGCCCCGGGCGGCTTCGGCTTCGTCGCCGAGAAGGGCGGCTGGGAGAGGGTCGTGGCCGACATGGGCACCGTGCTGGACGCGGCTCGGCGGGCCTGGCCCGATGTTCCGGTCTTCCTCATGGGCCACTCCTGGGGCTCCTTCCTGGCCCGCGACCTGGCCGCGCGCCGCGGCGGTGAGCTGGCCGGCCTCATCCTGCTGGGGACCGGCTCAGGAACTGGTGCGCTGACCCGTCCCGCCGCCGCGGTCTGTGCCGGGGAGTCCCGGCTGCGCGGCCCGCGCCACCCCTCTCGGCTGCTCAACGCGCTTGCCTTCGGCCCCTACCAGCGCCACTTCGCCCCCAACCGCACCGAGGCCGACTGGATCAGCCGGGACGTTCACGAGGTCGACCGCTACGTCGCCGACCCCTGGTGCGGATTCGTGTGCACCGCCAGCTTCTTCCGCGACCTCGTTGCCGGAGGAAGGGCCGTCAACACGGCCGCCCACGCCGCGGCCGTGCCCGCGGGGCTGCCCATCCTCCTGGCCTCCGGTGACCGGGACCCGGTCGGCGCCATGGGGCGGGGCGTCCAGCGCTCCGCCACCCTCTACCGCCGCGCCGGCGTGCGGGAGGTCTGCGTCATCCTCTACCCGGGCGGGCGCCACGAGCTGCTCAACGAGACCAACCGGGACCAGGTCACCGGCGACATCCTCACCTGGATCGACGGACACCTGCCTGAACTGTGAGAACCGACGGGTAATCACGGAGTCTCAGGCGGATACCCGGGTAATTCTTGTAGGAAACCTACAAGTTGCGCGGTGGCTCTTCGGTGGGAACCGGTCGTTCGTCAACTCTGCGATCCCCGTAGGGTGGAGTCATGGTCACCAAACTCTCCTCCACGTCAACCGCCGGCAGCCTCGCCCACAGTCCCGCGCTCGCCCACGTTCGCGAGGCCGGCCTGGTCCTGGCCGGAACGCTCTCCCTGATCCTCGTCGGTCAGATCACGATCCCCCTGCCCTTCACTCCCGTTCCGATCACCATGGGTACCTTCGCGGCCTTGGGTGTCGGCGCCGTGCTCGGCTCGCGCCGTGGCGCCCTGTCCGCGCTGCTCCTCGGTGCCCTGGCCGCTGTTGGGGCCCCGGTCCTGCACGGCTGGAAGGGCGGCGCCATCGTGACCTTCGGTTACGTCGTCGGCTACGTCCTCATCGCCCTCATCGCCGGACGCGCCGCCACCGTGTGGTCGCGCCACTCCGGCTCCATGGCATCTCGGGTCGCCACCGGCGTCGCCCTCATGCTGCTGGCCTCGGCCTCGGTCTACATCCCGGGCCTCATCTGGCTGAAGGTCGCCACCGGCGCCAGCTGGAGCACTGCCCTGAGCCTGGGCCTGGTGCCCTTCATCGCGGGAGACATCCTGAAGTCCGTGGTCGCCACCGGCCTGCTCCCCGCGCGCAGCCGCCTTCGCTGACCGCCTGACGACGCGGGTCAGACCCTCCGTGTGCCCCGCCGGGCTCTGCGCTCGGCGGGGCACACGGGCCTGAGGGCCCGCTTCGGGGTGGTCGGAGGGGGTTAGAGTGCCCGTATGAGTCAGCCCGAAAGGCGGGCCGTACCCGTCCTGTCCGTCATGGACATGGTCCCCGTCAGCGCCGGATGCAGCCGCACCGACGCTCTTACCGACATGATCGCCCTGGCTCGAGCCGCCGACGCCGCCGGCTACGAGCGCTACTGGTTGGCCGAGCACCACGGCTCCACCACCTACCTGTCCTCGGCGACCATCGTCCTCATGGGGCAGGTCCTGGCCGCCACCGAGCGCCTGGGTGTCGCCTCCGGCGGGATCATGCTGCCCAACCACGCCCCGTTCGTCGTCGCCGAGCAGATCGGAACCCTGGCCACCCTCTACCCCGGCCGGGTCGATCTGGGACTGGGGCGGGCCCCGGGTACCGACCGGCGCACGGCCGCTGCACTGCGCCGGCGGGCCTCCGAACCGGGTCGCTTCGCCGAGGAGATCCTGGAGATCCTCACCTACCTCGGTGACGAGCCCGTGCCGGAACGGGTCCCCGGCTCCCTCCTCCTGGGCTCCCCCGGCAATCCCGACGACGCCCTCCACGCCCCTGAGCCCGGCGGCCCCCGCGTGCGGGCCATCCCCGGGGAGGGCACCCACCCGACCGTGTGGGTGCTCGGTTCCTCGGTCAACGGTGCCCGCGTGGCGGGCCGGCTCGGACTTCCCTTTGCCGTGGCCTCACACTTCGCCCCGGTCCAGGCCGAGGCGGCGATCGCCACCTACCGCTCCGTCCTGGAGTCCCGGACGGAGCGCGCCTCAGGCTTCCGGGGTGCACCGGATGTTCCGCGGGTCGCGGCCGCCGTCAACGTCATGGTGGCCCCCAGCCAGGAGGAGGCCCGCCTGCTGTTCAGTACCGCCATGGCCGCCGCCGCCCGCATCGTCGGCAACCGTCCCGGGCCGCTGGACCCACCCAGCCAGGACCCCGAGGCCTGGCGCGCCTACGCGCCCGGCCGGGAGGGAGCCGTCGAGGCGGCCATGTCCCTGTCCTTCGTGGGCACGGCCGACGACGTCGCCGCCCGCCTGCGTGAGCAGGCCGCCCGGTGGGACCTCGATGAGATCCTCGTGGTCACCTACGCCCACGACCCGGCCCTGCGACGCCGCTCCTACGAGCTGCTCGCCCAGGCCTGGAACGCCTGAGACCACCGGGTTCTCACGGTTTGACACCTGTTCCACGTGTCGGCCCTGTTTCCTCAGTGGACGTAGTATCCCCGCCTATGGGCGGCGCCTGAGCCCCTCAGTGCGCCGGAAGCCCTCTGATCCAGTGACGAATCCCCGTCGGTTCCATGCCCCATGGAGGTCGCATGAACAACGCCCTGACAGTGTCGCGCCGTGGCTTCGGGCTCGGCGCGGCCGCCTTCGGCCTGCTCCTGGTCTCAGGATGCTCGCGCGGATCGGGTTCGGAAGGAGGCGGGCTGGGCAGCGGCAGCGGCAAGCTGACCCTGGCCTACAACTCCGATGGCCCCCACAAGACCTGGGCCGAGGCCGTGTGCCACTCGGTGTCCAACGTCCTGGGCATCACCATGGAGCCCCTGCCGGTGGCCCAGTTCTCCGAGATGCGCTCGGCCATCACCAAGCACACCCTCCTGGGCGCCTTCCGCTCCGGATGGTCGGCCGACTACCCCTCGCTGGAGAACTTCCTCAACGCCACCTTCCAGACCGGCGCCAGCGCCAACGACTCCCAGTACTCCTCGAAGACCTTCGACGACCTGCTCGATAAGGCGGCGGGCTCGGCTGATCCCCAGACCGCCTACGGCTACTTCCGTCAGGCCCAGTCCCAGCTCTTCGCCGACCTGCCCGGCATCCCGCTGTGGTACCAGAACGGGATCGGCGGCTACTCCCGCAACGCCTCCAACGTCGACTTCAACTGGACCGCCACCCCGGTCTACGAGGAGGCCCGCTCCAGCGCCAACGGCGGCGTCATCCTGGCCAATCTCTCTGAGCCGCAGAACTCGCTGCTGCCCACCAACACCAACGAGGCCAATGGTGGACGCGTTCTCGACCTGGTCTTCGCCGGCCTGATCCGCTACGACAAGGACGGCAAGGTCATCAACGAGGTGGCCTCCTCCATCGAGACGACGGACAACCAGCACTACACGATCACTCTCAAACCGGGCTGGACCTTCTCCGACGGCAGCCCGGTGACCGCCGACTCCTTCATCAAGTCCTGGAAGTTCGGCGCCCTGCTGTCCAACGCCCAGCTCGGCTCCTCCTTCTTCGAGAGGATCAAGGGCTTCTCCTACGACGAGGACTCCGAGCTGACCGGGTTGACCAAGGTCGACGACCTCACCTTCACCGTCGAGCTGAACGCCCCGGCGTCGGACTTCAAGATCAGCCTGGGGCACTACGCCTACTACCCGATGCCGGAATCCGCCTTCAAGGATCCCAAGGCATACGGCGCCAAGCCCGTGGGCAACGGCCCCTACCGCTTCGTCTCCTGGGACCACGACAGCCGGATCGTCCTGGAGCCCAACCCCGCCTACGCCGGCGGGCGCACCGTGGCGAACAAGGGCATCACCTTCAAGCTGTACACGAGCCTGGACTCGGTCTACAACGACCTGCTCGCCGATGCCATCGACATCGCCGACGGAGTCCCCGACTCCTTCCTGCCCATCTTCCAGAAGCAGCTGGGTGAGCGCGCCATCAACAAGCCGGCCGCCTTCTTCCAGGGGATCGCCATCGACGTCACCCACGAGCACTGGAAGATGGACGAGGAGGGGCGCGCCCGCCGTGCCGCCATCTGCCGGGCCATCGACCGCAAGCTCATCTGCGACAAGCTCTACTACGGCACCCGCACGCCCGCCAAGGACTTCACCGCCCCCACCGTTGCGGGCTGGACGCCGGATGTCCCGGGCAACGAGGTCCTCACCTACGACCCGGACGAGGCCAGACGCCTGTGGGCGCGGGCCGAGGCCATCTCCAAGTTCTGAGGGAGGAAGAAGGAGACATGCTTCGCTACGTCGCACGCAGGCTGCTGCAGATGGTCCCGGTGTTCTTCGGTGCCACGCTGCTCATCTACGCCATGGTCTTCGCCCTGCCGGGCGACCCGATCGCCGCGCTCGGGGGCCAGCGCTCGCTCAGCCCCGAGGTGATCGACCAGATCAAGGCCAGCTACCACCTCGACAAGCCCTTCATCGTCCAGTACCTGCTCTACCTCAAGGGACTGTTCACCCTGGACCTGGGCCAGTCGCTGCGGGGGACCGAGTCCGTCCTCGACGTGCTGGTGCGGGCCTACCCGATCACCATCAAGCTCTCCCTCATGGCCCTGGCCTTCGAGGCCATCGCGGGCATCGGCTTCGGCCTCATCGCCGGGGTGAGGAAGGGCGGCTGGTTCGACGCCACCGTCCTGGTGCTCTCCCTGGTGGTCATCGCCGTGCCCACCTTCGTCATCGGCTTCGTCCTGCAGTTCATCGTCGGGGTCCGCCTGGGATGGCTGCCCGTGACCGCAGGCGAGAGCCCCGGCTTCACCGAGCTCCTCATGCCCGCGGTCGTGCTGGGTGCTGTCTCCTTCGCCTACGTGCTGCGCCTGACCCGTACCGAGGTGGCCGAGAACCTCACCGCCGACCACGTGCGCACCGCCCGGGCCAAGGGCCTGAGCGGGGGCCGCGTCATGATCGTCCACGTCCTGCGCAACTCCCTGGTCCCGGTCGTCACCTTCCTGGGCGCGGACCTGGGTGCCCTCATGGGAGGCGCCATCGTCACCGAGGGCATCTTCAACATCAAGGGCGTGGGAGGCACCCTCTACTCCGCCATCATCCGCGGCGACGGCCCCATGGTCGTGTCCTTCACGACTGTGCTCGTGCTCGTCTTCATCGTCTCCAACCTCCTGGTGGACCTGCTCTACGCCGCCCTGGACCCGAGGATCCGCTATGCCTGAGAACACCGAGAACCCCGAGAACGCTGTGTCTGCCACGCCCTCGCCTGCTGTGCGCCCGGGCCAGGAGCGCTTCGTCATCGCCGATGACGAGATCGGCCTGGGCGCCGTCGACGCCGTCGCCGACGAGTCCGCTCCGGCCTCCGTCTGGGTCGACGCCTGGAGGCAGCTGCGCCGTCGGCCCATCTTCTGGGCGGCCTCGGTGCTCATCGCCGTGGCCGTGGCCTTCTCCCTGGTCCCCGGGCTCATCGCCCCGCGCGACCCCGGCTACTGCACGCTGGTCAACTCCTACCAGGGGCCCTCCTGGGGCCACCCCTTCGGATTCGACATCCAGGGCTGCGACATCTTCGCCCGCACCGTCCACGGCGCCCGGGCCTCGGTGAGCGTGGGCATCTTCACCACCCTCGTCGTGGTTCTCGTTGGCTCGGCCGTCGGGGCCCTGGCCGGGTTCTTCGGCGGGTTCTTCGACGCGCTGCTCTCGCGCGTCACCGACATCTTCTTCGCCGTGCCCTTCGTCCTGGCGGCCATCGTCGTCATGCAGATGTTCCGCAACGACCGCTCGATCCTCACCGTCATCCTGGTCCTGGCCCTGTTCGGCTGGCCCCAGATCGCCCGCATCACGCGAGGCTCGGTGATGAGCGTCAAGAACGAGGACTACGTGACCGCCTCACGGGCGCTGGGCTCGGGACGCATGGCCATGCTGCTGCGCCACGTCATGCCCAACGCCGCCGCCCCCATCATCGTGACCGCCACCGTCGAGCTCGGCGTCTTCATCGTCTCGGAGGCCACCTTGAGCTTCCTGGGCATCGGCCTGCCCTCCTCGGTCGTCTCCTGGGGCGCTGACATCGCGGCCGCCAAGGACGCCCTCAACAGCCACCCCAGCGTCCTGCTCTTTCCCGCCGGCGCACTGGCCCTGACCGTGCTCGGCTTCATCATGCTCGGCGACGTCGTCCGCGACGCCCTGGACCCGAAGGCCCGCAAGTGACACCCTCCAACGCATCCACCGCCACCGCCTCAGGCGCCTCCGACAAGACCTTCGCCCCCGCGGCCTCCTGGAACGCGGAGGAGGACCCCCTCCTGGAGATCCGTGACCTGGAGGTCGCCTTCCGCTCCTCGACCGGGCTCGTCCCGGCCGTGCGCAAGGCGAACCTGACCCTCTACCCCGGCCAGTCGGTCGCCATCGTGGGGGAGTCGGGCTCGGGCAAGTCCACCCTGGCCCACGCCGTCATCGGGCTGCTGCCCGGAACCGGCCGGGTCACCGGCGGCACGATCCGCTTCCAGGGCCGCGACATCACCCACCTGGGCACCCAGGAGCTCACCGCCCTGCGCGGCTCCTCCATCGGCCTGGTGCCCCAGGACCCCATGTCCAACCTCAACCCCGTGTGGTCCATCGGCTTCCAGGTCAAGGAGGCGCTGCGGGCCAACGGCCTGGCCGGCGTCGCCGACGACCGCCTCGCCCACCTCATGGCCGAACATGCCGAGCACACCGGGCACGCGGGGCGCACTGGGCATGCCGACCGCGCCCAGAAGGCGGCCCCCTCGGCCGGCGGGCGCATCGACGTCGACGAGCAGGTGGCCCTCCTGCTGGAGCAGGCCGGCCTGCCCGAGGCCTCCCGGCGGGCCAAGCAGTACCCTCACGAGTTCTCCGGCGGCATGCGCCAGCGCGCCCTCATCGCCATCGGCCTGGCTGCCCGCCCCGACCTGCTCATCGCCGATGAGCCCACCAGCGCCCTGGACGTCACCGTCCAGCGACGCATCCTCGACCACCTCCAGACCCTCGTGCGCGAGCTGGGCACCGCGATGCTCTTCATCACCCACGACCTGGGGCTGGCCGCCGAGAGGGCCGAGCACATCGTCGTCATGCACCGCGGCCGGGTCGTCGAGTCCGGCCCCAGCCTCGAGGTGCTCCAGGATCCCCGTCACCCCTACACCCAGCGCCTGGTCAAGGCCGCCCCCTCCCTGGCCTCCCGGCGCATCGAGTCCGCCCACGCCCGCGGCATCCAGGTCACCGACGACGAGCTCCTGGGCGCCAGCCTGGGATCGAGCTCCACCGAGGAGATCCTGCGCGTGGAGCACCTCACCAAGGTCTTCGAGGTGCGCGGCGCCAAGGGCAAGGACAAGACCCTCACCGCCGTCGACGACGTCAGCTTCGGTATCCGCAAGGGCACGACCACGGCGCTCGTGGGCGAGTCCGGTTCCGGCAAGTCCACGGTCGCCAACATCATCCTGAACCTCATCGACCCCACCTCCGGCAAGGTGTTCCACGACGGGGTGGACCTGTCCACCCTGGGCCCCAAGGAGCTCTTCGCCCTGCGGCGCATCATGCAGCCGGTCTTCCAGAACCCCTACGGCTCCCTGGACCCGATGTACTCGATCTTCCGCGTCGTCGAGGAGCCGCTGCGGGTCCACGGGATCGGCACCGCCAAGGAGCGCGAGACGCGCGTCGCCGAGCTGCTCGACATGGTCTCCCTGCCGCGCTCGGTCATGCGCCGCTACCCCCACGAGCTCTCCGGCGGTCAGCGCCAGCGCGTCGCCATCGCCCGCGCCCTGGCCCTCAAGCCGCAGATCGTCGTCCTCGACGAGGCGGTCTCCGCCCTCGACGTGCTGGTCCAGGCCCAGATCCTGCGCCTGCTGTCCGACCTGCAGGCCGAGCTGGAGCTGACCTACCTGTTCATCACCCACGACCTGGCCGTCGTGCGCCAGATCGCCGACGACGTCGTCGTCATGGAGCACGGGCGCATCGTGGAGTCCGGGGCGGCCGACGAGCTCTTCGCCAACCCGCGCCAGGACTACACCCGCGAGCTCATCCGGGCCGTCCCCGGGGCGGGTATCGACCTCTACGGCGACGAGAAGCATGAGGGGCGAGCGAAGTCCGACGACTGAGGGCGGATTCCTGGTGACGCGGCGGTGGACTCGAGGCCACCGCCGCGTTTCATTTCCCCTTTTTAACCAGGTGAGCGGTTTTTGAATGCTGGAAATGTATCCGTTAAGTTTCACTCGACAGGTATTGTGACTCCGTTCATTCGTTCGTACACGGTGTCACCTTCACGGCTGTCAGGTGCTCGTGCTGCGGGCCGGTGATCCAAGCATCGGTGGGTTGTCCGAAGGAGGAGAACGCATGCTCCCGTACCTGGCGCGCAGGATCGCGAACTACGCGGTCCTGCTGTTCATCGCCACGTCGTTGGCCTATCTGCTGGCCTCGGCCTCCCTGGATCCCTCGGCCCTGTGGAACCGTCAGGATCCCTCCCTCAACTGGGACGCCATTCACGCCAACCTCGTCAAGTACAACATCAGTCATGACCTGCCCGTGTGGGACCGCTACGTCACCTGGCTGCGCAACGTGCTCTTCCACTGGGACTGGGGGCGCACCCCCAAGGGCGAGCTCATCAACACCCTCATCGGCACCAAGATCTTCGTCTCGGTGCGGCTGGTCTTCCTGGGTGCAGCCATCGGCATGGTCGGGGGAGTGGCCCTGGGGGCCTGGACCGCCACGCGCCAGTACCGCTTCTCCGACCGCGCGATCTCCCTGATCTCCATGATTATCATCTCCACCCCCGCCATGGTCATCGCGATCCTCCTGCAGGTCCTGGCCGTCCAGATCAACCGCAGCTCCGGCTTCCAGATCTTCGAGTTCACCGGTGAGGGGGAGGGCGCCCTCGGTCGCCTCCAGCACCTGCTGCTTCCCACCCTGTCGATGTCGCTGGGCGGTATCGCCTCCTACTCCCGCTTCCAGCGCAACCTCATGCTCGACACCCTGGGCGCCGACTACGTGCGCACCGCCCGCGCCAAGGGCCTCATCAAGCGCAAGGCGCTGACCCGCCACGCGCTGCGCACCGCTCTCATCCCCATGGCCACCTACTTCGCCTTCGCCCTGGCCACCCTGTTCACCGGTGCCGCCATCACCGAGCGGGTCTACGGCTGGCACGGCATGGGCGAGTACTCCATCAGCGCGATCTCCGGTATGGACATCAACGGGGTGACGGCCGTCGTCGCCTTCTCCGGGCTGTGCACCCTCACCGGCGCGCTCCTGTCCGATGTCTTCGTGGCGATCGTCGACCCGAGAGTGAGGGTGAGCTGACCCATGGCGCGCAATGCTGAACCCAACGGGATGGCCTCCATCGGCAAGCAGATGACGGTGGGTGGCTACGCCCCCGTCGAGCAGGGCGGGGAGGCCCCACTGAGCCCCGAGGACCTGGGCGACATCACCAAGGAGACCCCCAGGGACTCCCGGCGTCTGACCCGCAGGCAGATCATCACCCGGCGCTTCTGGCGCAACAAGGGGGCCGTCGTCGGAGCGATCGGCTTCCTGCTCATGGTGCTCTTCGCGCTCCTCGGCGACACCGCGACCCACTGGACCTTCACCGACGTCGACTCCTCCGCCTTCCTGCAGGCCCCCAGTGCCGATCACTGGTTCGGCACCACCCAGGGCGGCCGCGACGTCTACGCGATGGTCGTGGAGGGCACCCGCAAGTCCATGATGATCGGCGTCTTCGTCGCCCTGCTCCAGACGGGCATCGCCGCCGTCATCGGGTCCTCGGCCGCCTACTTCGGCGGCTGGTGGGAGAAGATCGCCCTGTGGGCCACCGACCTGCTCCTGGTAGTTCCCTCCTTCCTCATCATCGCGATCCTCTCCCAGCGGGCCGGAGCCGCCAAGGGCTCCATCGCGCTGTTCATCATCCTGCTGGCCGGATTCGGGTGGATGCTCACGGCCCGTGTGGTGCGCTCCCTGACCCTGAGCGTGAAGAACCTGGAGTACGTCAATGCCGCCCGCTTCATGAACGTGCCCAGTCCCGTCATCATCGCCCGGCACATCCTGCCCAACATCGCCTCCCTGCTCATCGTGGACGCCACCATCAACGTGGCCTACGCCGTCATCAGCGAGACGACGCTGTCCTACTTCGGTTTCGGGGTCCAGTCGCCCAATACCTCCCTGGGCACCCTCATCGCCGAGGGGCAGCGCTCCGCGACCACCTACCCCTGGATCTTCCTGGCCCCGGCCGCCGTGCTCGTCCTCATGCTCCTGTGCGTCAACGTCATGGGTGACGGTCTGCGCGACGCCATCGATCCCTCGTCCAAGTCAGGAGGCAAGGCATGAGCCCCACGAGCAGCACCCGCACGTCCGCCGAGGCCACGAAGAGTGCCGCAGCCGTGCCCGCCGTCGACGCCTGCAGAGGCGACGACGTGCTGCCGGACCCCACCAGCACCGCCCCGCTGCTGGAGGTCTCCGACCTGAAGGTCTCCTTCCCCTCCGAGGACGGGCGCGTCAACGCCGTGCGCGGAGTCAACCTGTCCGTCGCCCGCGGTGAGGTGCTGGCCCTGGTCGGTGAGTCCGGCTCGGGCAAGTCCGTCACCTCGACGGCGGTCATGGGGTTGCTCGACGAGTCCGCCGAAGTCACCGGCTCGGTGCGCCTCCACGGCACCGAGCTGCTGGGGCGGCCCGACGGCTACATGTCCCGCATCCGCGGCTCCCAGGTCGCCATGGTCTTCCAGGACCCGCTCAGCGCCCTGACCCCCGTGTACACGGTGGGCGCCCAGATCGTCGAGGCCCTGCGGATCCACCAGCCCGGCATGAGCGAGGCGGACGCCCACAAGCGCGCCGTCGAGCTGCTCGACCTGGTGGGCATCCCCAACCCGCAGGTGCGTGCCAAGGCCTACCCCCACGAGTTCTCCGGCGGCATGCGCCAGCGGGCCGTCATCGCCATCGCGATCGCCAACGACCCCGATCTCATCATCGCCGACGAGCCCACCACGGCCCTCGACGTCACCATCCAGGCCCAGATCCTTGACGTGCTGCGTACCGCCCAGAAGGAGACCGGTGCCGGCGTCATCATGATTACCCACGACCTGGGGGTCGTGGCCGGCATGGCCGACCGGGTGGCCGTCATGTACGCCGGGCGCATCGTGGAGACCGGCGACGTCGACGACATCTTCTACCGCTCGCGCATGCCCTACACGATCGGCCTGCTCGGCTCCCTGCCCCGTCTGGACGCGCGCAAGGACTCGGCCCTGGCCACCCTGGAGGGCAACCCGCCCTCCCTGCTCGAGCTGCCCCGAGGGTGCCCCTTCATCCCCCGCTGCCCCATGGCCCAGGCCGAGTGCGCCCAGGGGGAGCCGGAGCTCGCCCTCGTGGAGCGCGGCGGGGCCGACAGCGAGGAGGTCGGCTCCGGCGCCCAGTACTCGGCCTGCCACCGCCGCGACGAGATCGAGCGGGACCAGCTCGACTACTCCCACATCTACCCCGTCCCGGCTCTCAAGACTCCCGAGACCATGAGCCTGCCGCACGCCGAGCGCCCCGAGGTCCTGCGCGTCACCGACCTCGTCAAGGAGTTCCCCCTCATGAAGGGAGCCGTCTTCAAGAGACGCGTGGGCACCGTCCACGCCGTCGACGGCGTCTCCTTCGACGTCCGCCGGGGCGAGACCCTGGCCCTGGTCGGCGAGTCCGGATGCGGCAAGACCACCACCCTCATGGAGGTCCTCTCCCTCCAGGCGCCCCAGGAGGGCACGATCGTGGTCCTGGGCAAGGACACGGCCGACCTGGGGCGGGCCCAGCGCCGCCAGGTGCGCCGCGACCTGCAGATCGTCTTCCAGGACCCCATGGCCTCCCTGGACCCGCGCCTGCCGATCTTCGACATCATCGCCGAGCCGCTGCGGGCCAACGGGTGGAAGAAGACGGACATCGGGCCGCGCATCGAGGAGCTCATGGAGCTCGTCGGGCTCGAGCCCAGCCACGCCAACCGCTACCCGCGCAACTTCTCCGGCGGCCAGCGCCAGCGCATCGGCATCGCCCGCGCCCTGGCCCTCGAACCCAGCCTCCTGGTCCTCGACGAGCCGGTCTCCGCCCTGGACGTGTCCATCCAGGCCGGCGTCATCAACCTGCTTGACGAGCTGCGCGCCACCATGGGCCTCAGCTACCTCTTCGTGGCCCACGACTTGTCAGTGGTGCGTCACATCGCCGACCGCGTCGCCGTCATGTACCTGGGGCGGATCGTGGAGATCGGCGACGTCGACACCATCTTCGAGGCCCCGGCCCACCCCTACACCCAGGCCCTGCTCTCGGCGATCCCCATCCCGGACCCGGCCAAGGAGCGCGGCCGCAGCCGCATCGTCCTGGAGGGCGACATGCCCAGCCCCGCCAACCCGCCGTCGGGTTGCCGCTTCCGCACCCGCTGCCCGAAGTTCGCCTCAGGACTCACCGACGACGAGCGCTCGGCCTGCCTGGGAGCCATGCCGGAGTTCCGCTCCCAGGGTGAGGACCACGACGTCGCCTGCTACTACCCCGAGCGCACCGCGGTCTTCTGACGTCCCTCGCCCCGAGTCCACCCATCGCACTGTCCACCGATCCAGTCCACCGATCCTGCCCACCACCGCGCGCCGACGACGGCGCCCTTAGTGAACGGAGAATCCCATGAAGCTCAACCGTCGCATGTTCCTCGCCACGACGACCTCCGCGGCCGTCCTGACCGCCCTGGCGGCCTGCGCCAAGAACGGCTCCGGCTCCTCGGGCTCAACCGCCGGCGTGCCCACGGCCGCGCCCGACGAGCTCCAGGACGGGGGCACGCTGCGCTTCGGCATCGGCTCGGCGCCGGCGAACTGGAACGCCGCGACCGTGGACGGCAACATCGTCGACATGTGGCTGGTCATGAAGTTCGTCTCCCCCTTCGTCGTCGACTGGGCCGCGGACGGCAAGGCGACGCCGAACCCCGACTTCCTCACCAAGCTCGAGGCCGCGGAGGTCGGCGGCAAGACCGTGGTCACCGTGGCCGTCAACGAGAAGGCCACCTGGGGCAATGGGCGAAAGTGGGACTCCGAGGACATCAAGGTGTTCTTCGACCACGTCAAGGACCCCAGCTACTCCTGGGCCTCCGTCGAGGGAGTCGACAAGGTCGAGAAGGTCGAGATCGTGGACAAGCAGACCGCCAAGGTCACCTTCAATTCGATCTACCCCGACTGGTCCAATGCTCTGGCCGGCATCACCCCCAGGGAGCTCATGGCAGATGCCAAGACCTTCAACGAGTCGATGGCCGGCGCCACCAAGTTCAACAACGACTACTTCGCCGGCCCCTTCAAGATCAAGAGCTACGACGAGTCCAAGCAGGTCATCACCCTGGAGCGCAATGACAAGTGGTGGGGCGCCACCCCCAAGCTCGAGACCGTCACCCTGCACGTCCTGGACGACTCGGCCTTGGGGCAGGCCTTCGCCAACAAGGAGATCGACGTCCTGGACTACATCTTCTCCGCCGACGTCTACCAGCAGGCCAGCGGCCGCGACGACGCCGAGGTCCGCCAGAACACCGGCCTGCAGTGGCGTCACATCATGTTCAACGCCTCCTCCGGGCCCCTGGCGGACAAGGCCGTGCGCCAGGCCATCACCCGGGCCTGCAACCGCGAGGCCATTGCGGCCTCCGACCTGGCGGGCCTGCCTGTGGACGCCAAGAAGACCCTCCTGGGCAACCGCTTCTTCCTGCCCGTCCAGGAGGGCTACCAGGACAACGCCACCAGCTGGGGCCACGACGTCGAGGCCGCCAAGAAGCTGCTCGACGGCGCCGGCTGGGTGGCCGGATCCGACGGCGTGCGTGCCAAGGACGGCACGAAGCTCGAGCTGGTGATGACCATCCCCTCCAATGCCCCGGTGGCCACCAACGAGGCCAACCTCCTTCAGAAGCAGCTGGGCGAGGTCGGTATCAAGCTCAGTGTCTCCACCGTCGAGATCGACAAGTACATCCCGGAGTACCTCAACAAGAAGAACTATGCGCTGACGGCCTTCACTACCGAGAAGACCCAGTACCCCCTGGCCAACGTGGGCCAGTACTACGCATCGACCAGCCAGTCGAACTACACCGGGCTGTCCGTTCCCGAGGTCGACGAGTACGTCGCCAAGATCGGCTCGACCCCCGATGGCGCCGAGCGCAACAAGCTCGCCAACGAGCTCGACAAGATCCTGTGGGAGAACGTCTTCAACATTCCGATCTACCAGCGCATGCAGCTGACGGCCGTGCCCAAGACGCTGCGCAACTTCGGCGCTCAGGGGCTGGCCTCCTTCCGGCCCGAGCGCATCGGCTACGTCAAGAGCTGAGCCGGTGCCCTCAACCGGAGCGGATGACGACGGAGGAGAGCCGGTGCGGCATGATGCGCCCGTGCAAGAAGACGTGCCCACCACCGTGTCCACCACTGTGCCCCCTGCCATGCCGACCGTCGTCATCCGCTCCCTGCCGGCCCGCCTGGGCACTGCCCTCATCGGCCTGGCCGCGGCGGGGATGTCCCTGACGATCGGCCTGGCCGACGGCGCCGCCCACGGGCTGCGTACCCTGGCCTGGGCGGGGCTGCTCACCTTCCTCACCTGGCTGCTGTGGTGGGCCCCGCAGATCACCCTGACCCCGCAGGCTCTCACCATCCGCAACGCCTGGCGCACCCACGTGCTGTGCTGGGATGCGGTCGAGCTGTGCCGCACCCGCTGGGGGCTGTCGGTCGTCACCCGTGACGACGTCGAGGTGCGGGCCTCGGCCGCTCCCCGTCGCGGCGGCATGGCCGAGTCCTTCCGGCGCCGCCAGGAGCTGCGCGAGCAGCAGGAGCGGCGCGACGGCCTGCGGGCCGCCGAGCCGGCCCCGGCGGTGCGCCCGGAGTACCTGGTGGGGGAGGGAACTCACCGCACCAACCTCGACACCGGTGATGCCGGGTCCCTCATCGAGGCATACGCCGAGCAGGTGCGCAGCCTTCCTGCTCAGGCCGCGGACGATGCGGCGCCCGGCGCGGCCACCGGCGCCACTAGCAGCCTCAACCGCCCGGTCGTCGTCGCCGCCGGACTGCTCGCCGTCGCGCTCGCGGCCGTGACCGTGCTGCTGTGACGTGACCTGCCACTGCTCGGATGGACGGCGAGACGAATGAGCACGCGCCGGGAGTGCGGCGGGAGGGGGAGTCGAATGAAGCTGATGGCGGAGGGCTACGTCGTTGAGTTTCTTGTGTCGCGCGGCTTGTATGTCCTGGCGAATTCGGCAGTTCCAGTATTGCTGGCGATCGCTGTCGCATCGGAGGGCTACAGTGCCTCCGGTGTCGGGCTGGTTCTCGGTGTGGGTGCGCTGCCGGGCATCTTGGGAGCGTTGTTGGCTCCGCAGATGCTGGTTCATGTCAGCCCCAAGACCATGTTCGGTGGTGCGGCGGCCGCATGGATCGTCATCTGTGGTGGGATCGCGATACTGAGTCGTGCCGGCTCGGTTGGCCTCGGCGTGTACGTCACTGTGTCGTTCGCCTTGGAGTTCGTCGCATCGATCATGTATCCAACGATGGGGTCCTATGTCGTAGACCTGGTGCGGTCGGATCTGCTGGATCGAATGAATTCTGCCAGGGCTGTCGTCGCTGGCCTGTGCGCGGTCGCCGGCCCTGGAGTTATTGCGCTGGTGCAGTCATGGCGAGGTGTTTCAGATGCTTGGTGGCTGGTATCCCTGCTGATGCTCGTGTGCCTGCTGTCGCAGAGCCGCCTGCCGAAGGGGCGCAGAACGGGTGGTGCGGATCGTGTGACCGCGCTGAAGCGGGGCCTGCGGGCCGCTGCACGTTCCCGAGGTGTTCTCGTTGTGCTGGTCGGCTCCGGGGTGTGGCACTTTACTGTGTGGGGAAGTTACATGACGCTATGCCCCGTCGTTCTGCGCGATGAGTATCAGGCGTTATGGTTCATCGGTGTCAGCGAGTCCCTGTTTGCGGTCGGTGGGATCGTGGGGTCCTTGGTTCGTCTGCCATCCCGCTTGTCGCGCCCAGTGCTGTGCCTGGTTGCGCTTCTCAGCTTCGTTCCGGTTCCGGTCAGCGTGGTGCTCGGTGCGTCTCTGTGGCTGGTCGCGGTGTCCCTCTTCGTGTCAAGTGCTGTGATTGCGTCGACGAGTGTGGCTTGGGAGACGTTTCTTCAGTCTCGAGTTGAGCGTGACGCACTGCCCTCTGTGTTCGCCTTGGACTACCTCGCCGGGGATGGTGTCGCCCGCTTGGCTATGTGGCTGTTCCTGCTCTTGCGGTGTGGCTGGGGCAGGGGGCGGGTGTGCTGGTGGCCGCTGGGGTATGTGTCGTGGTGCTGCTCGGGTGTCTGTGGGCATATGCCGTTTCTCCGGAGGTGGAGGACGTCGAATCGGCTGCGGAGTGACCGTCAGCTCGTGGTTCGCAGTTCCGCGATGCGGTTGATGCTGTCGGTGCCTGAATGGTCGAGGTGAGGGGCGGCACATGTCGGGTGTTGGCCCGGCCATGGCAGGTCGCGACCGGCGTCCTCTAGTCTTTCTCTGTTTCGTGCCCTGTGGTCGGTGCCTGAGCGGTTCCTGGCCCGCGGCGTCCTCCCACCGGAAGAAGTGCCCCCTATGAGCGTGCGCCAGGATCTGCGCAACGTCGCCATTGTCGCCCACGTCGACCACGGCAAGACCACTCTTGTCGACGCCATGCTCTGGGAGGCGGGCGCCTTCGGGGCCCGGGCCACCGAGGAGACCACCGGCGAGCGCGTCATGGACTCCGGTGAGCTGGAGCGCGAGAAGGGCATCACGATCCTCGCCAAGAACACGGCGGTCCACTACTCGGGCCCCTCGGCCGCGGACGCCGGCTGCCCCGAGGGCATCGTCATCAACGTCATCGACACCCCCGGCCACGCCGACTTCGGCGGTGAGGTCGAGCGCGGGCTGTCCATGGTCGACGGCGTCGTCCTCCTCGTCGACGCCTCCGAGGGGCCCCTGCCCCAGACCCGCTTCGTGCTGCGCAAGGCCCTGGCCGCGAACCTGCCGGTCATCCTCGTGGTCAACAAGGTGGACCGCCCCGACTCCCGGCTCGACGAGGTCGTCTCCGAGTCCACTGACCTGCTGCTGTCCCTGGCCAGCGACCTGGCCGACGAGCACCCCGACATCGACCTCGACGCCGTCCTGGACGTGCCCGTCATCTACGCCTCCGCCAAGGCTCGTCGCGCCGACACCGAGGCCCCGGCCGACGGCGAGCTGCCGGCCAACGAGAACCTCGAGCCGCTCTTCCGCACCATCATCGAGCGGATCCCCGGCCCCTCCTACGAGGAGGGCGCCCCCCTGCAGGCCCACGTCACCAACCTGGACGCCTCACCCTTCCTGGGCCGCCTGGCGCTGCTGCGCATCCACAACGGCACCCTGCGCAAGGGGCAGACGGTGGCCTGGGCCCGCCACGACGGCTCCCTGTCCTCCGCCCGCGTCTCCGAGCTCCTCGTCACCGAGGGGCTGGACCGCAAGCCCGCCGAGGAGGCGCACGCCGGTGACATCGTCGCCGTCGCCGGGATCGAGGACATCACCATCGGCGAGTCCCTCGTTGACCCCGAGGACCCGCGCCCCCTGCCGCTCATCACCGTGGACGACCCGGCCATCGCCATGACCATCGGCATCAACACCTCCCCTATGGCCGGGCGCACCAAGGGCGCGAAGGTCACCGCCCGCCAGGTCAAGGACCGCCTGGACCGCGAGCTCATCGGCAACGTGTCCCTGCGGGTCCTGCCCACCACCCGGCCCGATGCCTGGGAGGTCCAGGGGCGCGGCGAGCTGGCGCTGGCGATCCTCGTGGAGCAGATGCGCCGTGAGGGATTCGAGCTGACCGTCGGCAAGCCCCAGGTGGTCACCCGCACCATCGACGGCAAGCGCCACGAGCCCATCGAGCGCATGACCATCGACGTCCCCGAGGAGTACCTGGGCGCCGTCACCCAGCTCATGGCCGCCCGCAAGGGCCAGATGGAGACCATGACCAACCACGGCACCGGCTGGATCCGCATGGAGTTCCTCGTGCCGGCCCGCGGCCTCATCGGCTTCCGCACCCAGTTCCTCACCGAGACCCGCGGCACCGGCATCGCCTCCTCCATCGCTGAGGGCTACGCCCCCTGGGCCGGCAAGATCGTCTCGCGCACCACCGGCTCCCTCGTCTCCGACCGCGCCGGGGCCGTGACCGCCTACGCGCTCATCCGCCTGCAGGACCGCGGCAGCTTCTTCGTCGAGCCCACCCAGGAGACCTACGAGGGTCAGGTCGTGGGGGAGAACCCCCGCGGCGAGGACATGGACGTCAACGTGGTCCGTGAGAAGCAGCAGACCAACATGCGCTCCTCGACCGCGGACACCTTCGAGGCCCTTGTGCCGCCGCGCCGCCTCACCCTGGAGGAGGCCCTCGAGTTCGCCGCCGACGACGAGTGCGTCGAGGTCACCCCGGAGGCCGTGCGCATCCGCAAGGTCATCCTCAACTCCCAGGAGCGTTTCCGCGAGAACGCCCGCCGTCGTCGTGCCGAGGCCTGAGAGGAACCGCCGCCCATGAGCCAGTCCGTCAACCGCGGGGAGAAGCCTGCCGCCACCGAGGCCGCAGCCGACGCCGTCGAGTCCGTTGAGGCTGCTGCGCCGGCCGAGACCGTCGAGCAGGCCGAGGCTGCTGCGGCGGTCGAGGAGTCTGAGGAGGCTCCGGCCGTCGAGCGGCCTGAGGGTCGGACGGTCGAGGATGACTCCGCTGAGGGCGGGGACGCCGATGACACCCCGACCCTCGACCTCGACGAGGAGTCCCAGGACGAGCCGGTGGAGACTGCCGAACCGGTCGAGCCGGCTGAGGAGCCCGGCGCCGAGGCCCACGAGCCGCAGGAGGCCGCTGAGGCTGTCGAGGCCGTGAAGCCCGCTCAGGTGGCCGAGCAGGCCGAGGAGGTTCCGGCCGTCGAGCGGCCTGAGGATGGGACAGCCGAGGGTGACTCCGCTGAGGGCGGGGACGCCGACGGCACCCCGACCCTCGACCTCGACGACGAGTCCCAGGACGATCCGGTGGAGACTGCCGAATCGGTCGAGCCGGCCGAGGAGACCAGCGCCGAAGCCCAGGAGGGGGAGTCCGCCGGGACGGTCGAGGCCGTGAAGCCCGCTCAGGTGGCCGAGTCGGCTCAGCCTGCTGCGCCTGCCGAGTCCGCTGTGCCTGTTGAGCCGGCTGAGTCCGTTGAGCCGGCCGCTGTTGAAGCCGCCGCCGCCGAACCGGTGGTGACGCCGGCATCGATGCGCGTCGTCGACGAGGCGGCCACCCCTGCTGAGGCCCTCTCGCCCTATGAGTCGGCCGGCGCCGATGCGTCCGCCGAGACCCGGCGGGGCACCGCATGGAGCCCCGATTCCGGCGACATGCCGCCGTCAATCACACCGAAGAGCCTGTCCGGGGCGTCGCCCTCGACGCCCGAGCAGTCCACGCCCGCCGTCGACGCCGCCCGAGCCGCTGAACCCGCCGAGGGCGATGCCGATCCGGTGGGGGACAACGCCGCTCCTGCAGCCGTCCCCGGCACCCTGGCCGTGGCCGCGACGACGCATCAGCCCGCCAAGGCCCAGAACGTTGCGAAGAAGACCAACAGCGCAGCAGCCGGGTCGGGCTCCTCGCGCCGTCGGCGCCTCATCCCCGCTGCCTGCGCCGCCGGGGCTGCGGCCCTGCTGCTGGCCTGGGGCGGCATCGCCTGGTGGACCACCCAGCACATCGCCTCTGGCACCACCGTCTCCGGCGTCGATGTCTCCGGCCTGAGCCCCAAGGAGGCCCACGAGCGCATCGGCAAGGGCATCGGCGACCAGCTCGCCCAGCCCGTCACCCTCACCGTCGGGCAGGGCAGCTCCGAGCTCGTGCCCGCCAAGTCGGGAATCTCGGTCGACACCGACGCCTCGGTCAAGAAGCTCACCGGATTCACCCTCAACCCCCTCACCCTGGCTCAGCGCCTCGGCGGCCAGCACACCGACGCCGTCATCCGGGTCGATTCCACCGCGCTGCGCGGCGCCCTGGAGGACCGGGTCGACACGATGGCCAACGGTGCGGTCTCGGCGACCGTGACCCTGGATGGCACCAAGCCGGTCACCACGCCCGCGAGGAACGGCATCGGGCTCGACGTCGAGGCCTCTCTCAAACAGATCGGCGGCACCTGGCCCCTGGGGAAGAAGACCCTGGCCATGGCCGAGGGCACCGCGACCCCCGCCATCACTGACGAGGAGGCCTCCACGTTCGTTGACGGCACCCTCACGCCGCTGCTCTCCAGCGGACTGACCGTGAACACGGCCGGCGCGCAGAGCAAGAACCCTGGCGCGGCCGCGGCCTTCTCACCGCAGGACACCGCTGAGATGCTGAAGATCTCCTCCGAGGGTGGCACCTTGAGCGCCACCTTCGACCCGACCGCGCTGCGCGACGCCATCGTCGCCAGGGTCGGCCAGGTCGAGACCCCCGCCCAGAACGCGACCTGGAAGATCGACGGCTCCGCCACCGGCGCCCCCGGGGCTCGTCCCCAGTACGTCCCCGCCGCTCAGGGGAAGACCATCGACACGGCCGCCCTGTCCGCGAGCCTGCTCAAGGCCGGCACCTCCGCCACCGACGCCGCGGGCCGGACCGTGACCCTGCCGATGGTCGTGGCCGAGCCGACGGTGACGACGCCGCAGAACGAGTGGGGCATCAGCGAGACGATCGGCGAGTTCGCCACCCCGTACAACGCCGGGGACGGGCCGCGCACCCAGAACCTCACCCGCGGGGCCGAGCTCGTCAACGGCACGGTCGTCAAGCCCGGCGAGGTCTTCTCCCTGGAGCAGACCCTGGGTGCTGTCGACTATGCCCACGGGTTCGCCGACGCCGGGGTCATTCAGAACGGAGAGCATGTTGACGCGATGGGAGGTGGACTCAGCCAGGTGGCCACCACCGTCTTCAACGCCGGCTTTGAGGCCGGGATGGATGACACCGAGCATCATCCCCACCAGTACTACTTCGAGCGTTACCCGGCCGGGCGCGAGGCGACCCTGTGGACCGGCAATCTCGACATGAAGTTCACGAACTCCACGCCCCACGCGGTACTGGTCCAGGCATGGCTGGACGGAGAGCAGATCCACGTGCGGATGTGGTCCACGAAGTACTACGACGTGTCGATCACCTCCTCAGAGCGCTCCAACTTTCGTCCTGTGAGGACCGAGCACGGGTCCGGTCCCAACTGTGAACCCACCTCCGGGGGGCAGCCGGGATTCGACATCACTGTCACCCGCACCCGCAAGCACGACGGCAAGGCCCTGCCCGACGACGTCCTGACCACCAAATATGACGGCGATGTCGATATGATCTGCAACTAGTGTTGCGTGAGTCTGCGGCTCCTGTGACAGTGGGCATGCAGATCGGGATGCATCGATTGTTGCCTGTGACATTCGCGCCGCGGCAGTGACGTAATCGCGGTGTGGCAACCCTGAGTTTTCGGCGTGCTGACGGCCACTCTCTCACCTCTTGGGTCGACGGGCGCCGGGGGACCATACTTGGCCCGACCCCGCTTCACCCGCGCGGGAGGATTCCCCTGAGAAGAAAGGACACTGCTGCTATGACGTACGTCATTGCCCAGCCCTGCGTCGACGTCAAGGACCGCGCCTGCGTCGACGAGTGTCCCGTCGACTGCATCTACGAGGGTGAACGCAGCCTCTACATCAACGCCGACGAGTGCGTCGACTGCGGCGCCTGCGAGCCCGTCTGCCCCACTGAGGCGATCTTCTACGAGGACGATGTTCCCGAGGAGTGGGAGGACTACACCCGCGCCAACATCGACTTCTTCGAGCTCAAGGGACTCGGCTCGCCCGGCGGCGCCCAGAGGACCGGCGCGCTGGACTACGACGACCCCATGATCGCCGCCCTGCCCCCGCAGAACGAGGAGTGGAAAGAGGCCAACGGCTACTGAGCCGACGGGTCGGGGGTGGAGACGCCCCCGGCCCGTGAGGGAGAATCAGGGCCCGTGACCACCAGCGCGACACCTGAGACCCTCCCCAGCCTCCACTTGCCCCGCCGACTCGCCCTGCCCGACTTCCCCTGGGACTCGCTGACCCCCTACCGGGAGCGGGCCGCCCAGCACCCCGGCGGCGTCGTCGATCTGGCGGTCGGCACCCCGGTCGACCCCACCCCGGAGATCGCCCGCAACGCCCTGTTCTCGGCGGCCAACGCCCCCGGCTACCCGACGGCGGTCGGCGCCCCCGTGGTGCGTGCCGCCGTCACCGAGTGGATGGAGAGACGTCGGGGCGTGGCCGGCCTGGGCGATGACGAGGTCATCCCCACCATCGGCTCCAAGGAGTCCGTGGCCCTGCTGCCGCTTCATCTGGGGGTGCGTCCCGGCGACCTCGTCCTGCACCCGCGTGCCGCCTACCCCACCTACGACGTCGGCGCCCGTCTCGTGGGGGCCACCCCCGTGCCCGTGGACACCGACGCCGACCCCGCCACCTGGGGCATCTCCGAGGACGCACCCGTGGCCGTCGTCTGGCTCAACAGCCCCGGCAACCCCGACGGGCACGTCCTGAGCGTCGAGCAGATGGCCCGGATCGTCGCCTGGGCCCGGGCGCGGGGCGCCGTCGTCATCTCCGACGAGTGCTACGCCGAGCTCGGCTGGGAGGCACCGTGGGACGCCCAGCCGATCCCGAGCCTCCTGGACCCCCGGATCGGAGGGGAGGCAGGACGAAGCGGCCTGCTCGCCCTGTACTCCCTGTCCAAGCAGTCCAACCTGGCCGGCTACCGGGCGGCCTTCCTCGCCGGTGACGCTGAGCTCGTGGGCGCCGTCACCGAGGTGCGCAAGCACACCGGCATGCTCATGCCGACTCCGGTGCAGGCGGCCCTCGTGGCCGCCCTCGGCGACGAGGCGCACATGGAGGTGCAGAAGGAGGTCTACCGGGAGCGCCGCGAGGTGCTCGTCGAGGCGACCGCCGCCGCCGGGCTCGTCAACGACCCGGCCTCCGTGGCCGGCCTGTACCTGTGGCTCCGGGGGCCCGAGTCGATGAGCGCCTACGAGCTCGTGGGGGCCTTCGCCGAGCTGGGGATCGTCGTGGCCCCCGGCGACTTCTACGGCGAGGCCGGGGCCGGGCGGGTGCGCATGAGCCTGACCGACACCGACGAGCGAGTGGCCGCCGCCGCCGCGCGCCTGCGCTCGCCCGAGGCCGCCGCCCTCTTCGCCGGCTGAGGCCGGCCGGTCCCCGTCAGCCCACCTCGGGCCACTCGGAGGTGAGATAGGCCCCGACGGCGCGGTGCCGGAATCGGTAGGGCCTACCGCGCCGGATGATCCTGCGGGTCAGGTCGAGCCGCTGCGCGGTGGGGCCCGCGTCCGTAGCCTTCTTGAGCCCGAGCCGGTTGGCGATGTTCGTCAGAGAACGCTCCTCGGGTGCGAGCTCGGCCATTGCCTCGACGAACTCCCTCTCGCGCGGTGGGAGCCGGTCGAGGATGCGCTGCACATGCGACTCCGCCTCGTGGACCGCCTGCCTGCTCCAGCCGGTGCGGACGTGCTCGGCGGTGATGATGCTGTCGGTGCTGGCGTGCCAGGCGCACTGCCCGGCGAGCTGGAAGAGGAACGGCTCGCCGCAGGAGAGCTCGATGATGGCGCGTTGGGCGTCGGGCTCCATGAAGATCCGGTCCGTGCCGCCGTCGGCGGTGGTGATGGGCCACCCCTGGCTGATGAAGGGGTGGAGTGCGGTCAGAAGGTCGTCGTCGTCGATGGTCTCCAGCGTGGTGGTCTGGAAACGACGCGCGAAGGTGGCACCGGACCGGGCTCCGGCCATGTCCGCGAACTCGGGCAGCCCGGTCAGGTAGACGGCGAGAGGGAGCGCCGAGCCAACGCTCAGACCGCCGGGAAGGGTGGTGGGCTCCTCGTGAGTGAGCGCGTCACCCAGGGCGATGAGCAGCTGGGAGCGCGCGTGCTCATCAGTGATGTTCTGGACCTCGTCGATGTGGATCATCACCACGGCATGGCGCTTGGTGGCCGCACGGCCGATCTCAATGAGCAGATCGGTCAGGGCGGAATACGGCTCGGGACCGTCCTGGGCTCGCACGGACAGGGAGATGCCGGAAGCGGCCACGGACTCAACGCGGCGCAGCAGGTCGCCGATGCGCTGCTCCCTTGCTGCTGGCAGACCCGCCGTGTCGGCGAGGGTCAGCAGAGCCGAGGCGACTCGCTTGATGGGGTCGCTCCCTGACGGGATACGCAGCTGTGGCGTGACCCAGTCGCCCGCATCCAAGGCCTCACTCGCGATCCGACGCACCAACGCGGATTTTCCGGAGCCGGCTTCCCCCAGGATGGTGCGGCCGCGCTCGTGGATGCCGGCGGCACGGCGCGGGCGAAGGACATCGCGCCAGTCACTGAGGTGATCGATGCGCCCCGCCCACACCAGGGGCACCGTGTCTGAGCCCGGGCTGAACGGCGAGTCAAGAGGAGTCCTCATGATGATAAGTTTATCAACGAGCGACTGGCTTGATAAGTTTATCAAGCCTGGGTGGGTGTTCGACTGCTGCCCTCGGCGGGTTGAGGAGGTCGGCTGATCCGGTGGCCGGCGATGAGTCCATGAAACAACGCCGTGACGACGCACCCCGTACAGTGGTCGCTGGGCCCGCCGGAACCCCGTGGGCCCAGGTCTCGCCGTCGCGATGCGTGCGGCCCCGAGCCCCAGGAGGCATGATGACGAGCACCCCCACCACCGCCGCGGCCGAGCAGCCCGAGCAGAGCCGGCCCAGCGCCGTCGGCGGTCCTGGCCTGCTGGCCGTTGACGGCACCAACCTCGAGCTGCCGCGTACCCCGGCGACCGACGGTGCCGACGGCCTGGGCGTGTCCAAGCTGCTGGGCTCCACCGGCGTGGTGACGCTCGACCCGGGCTTCACCAACACGGCGTCGTGCACCTCGCAGATCACCTACATCGACGGCGCGGCCGGGATCCTGCGCTACCGCGGCTACCCGATCGAGGAGCTGGCCAAGTCCTCGACCTTCCTGGAGGTCGCCTACCTCCTCATCAACGGCGAGCTGCCCGACCGCGAGTCCTTCGCGCGCATGGAGCGGCGCATCTCGCGCCACCGGCTCCTGCATGAGGACTTCCGTGGCTTCTTCACCTCCTTCCCCTCCTCGGGCCACCCGATGGCGATCCTCCAGGCGGGGATCGCGGGCCTGGCCACCTACTACGAGGACACCCTCGACCCGCACGACCCCTACGAGCGCGAGCTCGCCACCGTGCTGCTGCTGGCCAAGATGCCCACGATGATCAGCTACATCGCCCGGCGCGCCATCGGCCTGCCGCTGCTCTACCCCGACCCGCAGCGCTCCTACGTCGAGGACTTCATCCGCCTGACCTTCGGCATGCCCTACCAGTCCTACGAGATCGACCCGGCCGTCGTGCGGGCCCTGGACATGCTGCTCATCCTGCACGCCGACCACGAGCAGAACTGCTCGACCTCCACCGTGCGCCTCGTGGGCTCGGCCGACGCCAACATGTACGCCTCCGTGGCCGCGGGCGTGGGCGCCCTGTCCGGACCGCTGCACGGCGGCGCGAACGAGGCCGTCCTGCGGATGCTGGACACCATCCAGAGCTCGGGGATGAGCACGGCCGAGTTCGTCCGCAAGGTCAAGGACAAGGAGGACGGAGTGCGGCTCATGGGCTTCGGCCACCGGGTCTACAAGAACTACGACCCGCGCGCCGCCATCGTCAAGGAGACCGCCCACGATGTCCTGACCCGCCTGGGCTCGGACGACGGCGACCGCAAGCTCGAGATCGCCATGGAGCTGGAGGAGACGGCTCTGCGCGACGAGTACTTCGTCTCGCGCAGCCTCTACCCGAACGTCGACTTCTACACCGGCCTCATCTACCAGGCGATGGGCTTCCCCACGAAGATGTTCACGCCCCTGTTCGCCCTGGGGCGCCTGCCGGGCTGGATCGCCCAGTACCGCGAGATGATCGCCGACCCCGCCAAGCGGATCGGACGGCCCCGCCAGGTCTACGACGGCTCCACCGAGCGCCACTACGTGGCCATGCACCGCCGCAAGCACGACGACGGCCAGTACCCGGACACCCGCGCCGGGGTCCCCAGCCTTGACCGCGTCACCAGGGTCTGAGTCACCAGGGTCTGAGGTTCACGGGCCACGCCGGTTGCCCAGCGCTGATTGTCTGTGGCCGGTTGTCTGGGGCCGGGCGGTGCGGTTCGGGAACGTACTTTCCCGACGAGGACTGCGTTCTCCCCCAAACCACTGAGGTCCGCCCGCAGTGGTTTGGGGGAGAAGTACGTCCCCGACGCAGAAGTACGTCGTCGATCAGGGCGTTGGGCCGTCCAACGCGGCTTCTCGCCTACAGGGCGGCCAGGTCGATCTTGCCCATGTTCAGGAGCTTCTCGCGCGTGGCGGCGTCGGCCATGAGCTCGGCGATGTTGTGGGGGAGGACCTGCCAGGACACGCCCCAGCGGTCGACGCACCAGCCGCAGCGCTCGGCCTCGGGCACGGCCGACAGACCCGCCCAGTAGTGGTCGATCTCCTCCTGGTCCCGGCAGGAGACGATCATGGAGACCCCGGGCGTGAAGGTGAAGTCGTGGAAGGCCCCCGAGTCCCTGGCCGTCATCCAGGTGCCGCGCAGCGTGAAGTCGGTGAACATGACGGTCCCCGCCTCCATCGGCCCGCCCTCCTCATAGCGGTACAGGGCCCCGCGGCGGGCGTCGTCGAACAGGGCGATCCAGGCCTCGGTGGCCTCCTCGGCGTTGGCGTGATTGGTACCGCCGAACATGAAAGAGGGCAGGATGAAGGGGCGCGGCTCGCCGGTCGGGTCGGTGAGCATGAGCTGCCAGGTCATGCCGAAGCGGTCGCGGACCCAGGCATAGCGCGGTGAGAAGGGGTACTCTCCCAGCTCCATGAGCACACCGCCGGCGGAGAGCCGCTCGTAGAGCTCATCGAGGTAGGCCCGGGCCTGGTCCTCACCGCCGAACAGGAGCGGGTCGAAGTTCAGGATGCAGCTGATCGACGGGTTCGGGGCGTCCTGGTCGCCACCGTTGATGAGCGAGAGCCGAAATCCGTGGATGCTGACTGTGGCCGCGTACCCGGGCATCTGCTCGACGACGGAGCCCCCGCGGAAAGTGTCGGCGTAGAACCGGGCGGCCTCATCGGCGGTGCCGTTGCACCGGATGGCAGGAGTGATGAGCTGATCCATCCGGACACCGTATCGCAACGAGCGTTGGGGCCGCTCCTGAAGAGGAACGGCCCCAACACTGTGATCGGCAAGCCGGGTCATGCCCGGGTATCACCGGTTACGAGGTGACCTTGCGGCGGTGGTGGAGAACTGCTGCGCCGGCGAGCAGCCCGAGGATCGCCAGGGCCGTCAACCTGCTCGCGCTGATCCCTGTGTTGGGGAGGGAGCGCTTTGAAGCGGTAGTTGTCGGAGCTGCCGTGGGCGTCTTGGTGGGCGCTGTGGCGACGGCAGGAGTGGGTGTCGAGCCTCCACTCGGTGCGGGTGTTGGCTGGGCGCTGGGAGTCCTGCTGTCAGGCGGGCAGTTCTCGCCGACGACGCAGACGCCAGGTTTGTCCTGGGTGGGGAAGCCGGGGTCGGGGTCGCACTCGTCTCCGACCCCGTCCTTGTCGTAGTCGGTCTGACCCCAGTTACTGACGTCGGGGCAGTTGTCCTGGTCGCGTGGCGTGTTGTCTCCGTCATCGGTGATATCGACCTGGGTGGTGGCGACGGCGATCTGCCCGTCGGATTGAGTGACGCGTAGGCCGATGACGCCGCTGAACTCCTGGCTGAAGGTATGGGTGATGCGCGGGGAGGTTCCGGTCTCGTCGTAGACGCCGTCACCGTTGAAGTCCCACTCATAGGAGGTCAGGGAGCCAGAGACTGCGTGGGAGGCTGCGGCATCGATATCGACAGGATCTCCGACCTTGGCGACATAGGGGCCCTGGATCCAGGCGAAGGGCTTGTTGAGCTCGCTGCTGATGGCCTTGTTGACGAGGTCGCTGACCTGATCGGGCGAGGAGGCGTTGGCGGTCGTGCCGGTACTGGAACTCACCAGGGTCTGGAAGTCGGAGGAGTTGAGCTGTCCGGTGTCAATACCGTAGACGCTGACTGGATCCACCTCGTAGGCGGCCTTAGCGACAGAGGCGGCGGTGTAACCAGTGCCCGGCTCGGGATCGCGTGGAGGCGCGTCACCGATGACTATGACGATCTTTTTGACTCCATTGCGCCACTTCATATTAACGGCTTGCATGACGCCGCTGTAGACGCTCGCGTTGGTGTTGAAAAGGTTGCCCCCTTCGTAACTCAGGTTCCCTAATCCGTTTTCAATCTTGGACAAGTCGCTTGTGAAATCTACGTCCGTTCTGGCAAGATAATTGTCGGAATTGAAGTTTGGGTGGTCCTTGTAGTCGACGAGCGAAAAACGATAAGAAGGCGTCTGTTTCTTAGTCTCGTTGGCGATCGTTTTTACTTGAGACCGAACCGCGTCGACATTACTCTTCATTGATCCGGTTGAGTCGATAACGAAAGTGACGTCCACTGCTTTGTTCGGTGTCGCTAGGTTAGTGAACTCCGGAACCCCAACTTTTTCTTCTATCTGCTGAGCAATTTGTTCATGGCCAATAATGTTGGGGTGATAGAAGAAGAGGTTCTGCTTAGAGGGCTTCGACTTTGTTGTGCCGTCCTTGCCCATTTCGCCTTCGGTCTCCAAAAATTCATTGATCCATCGGTGAGGGTTTCGCTCATTTGTCTTAGGGTTGGGCTCATGTCCGTCAAACGCGTTAATTATTCCATCGACATACGTTACTTTCAAGGTCGAATGCGATGCATTCCATTCTCTGGTCAGCGATGACTGTACATCCTTGGATGAGTCGCTGAGAGCGCGCACCCCCTTGCCAGCGTCATACTTCACGCCGTTGTTGTCGAGCACGTAGTCTTGATTAGATGCTAGGCGGGGGTATCCGACTAAAATGACCTGCGCGTCGTCTGCTAGTTTATCGTCGATCTTTTGGAGGATTGCGGTAGTGTTGGTCTTGACTTTGACGAGGTTTGCATTGGCGTCCTCGACTTTCTTTTTGCAAGTTCCGGGGTCCCTGAAACCGAGAGCAAAGCACTGTTTGACAATTTCGGAAAAGTTGACATCGTTTCCGCCGATTGTGAACATAACTAGGTTTGTGCTGGCGTCCATCTTGTCGATTTGGCCTTCATCCTTAGTGAGGTCATTTGTGATGTGTCCACTGTGGGCAAGATTATCTAATGTAGTGGGTGCGCCTTGATCGTTGAGCCAATTGACATAGTTGTGCGCCCAGTTGTTGTGGCTCTTGTATGAGCCATCTTCCCCGTAGTAGTCTCCGGCGCCATTTCCGGCCGAGTAAGAGTCTCCGAGTAGCGTGACTCGGATTAAGTGATTCACTTTAACGTCTGCTTTGGCGTCGATTGTGTGAAGTGAGGTTGCTGTGAAATGTGTGAAGAGGCACAGCAGTGTCAGAGTAACAAGCGCGATTCTAAAGTGTTTTGTTGCTTCTTTTCGAGAAGAACAGTTATTGATGTTAAGTTTCATGGGGTCCTCAGTACTTGCTGTCAAATAGGTGCTGCATGAATTGTGTGTGAGGGAATGTGATTATCTCAGTGCGTGTCGCTAATCGTAGTCAAGAACTACAAGGACTGTATTCTTTGCCGTGGAACTGGACTGGCTCAGTCCGATGGCTAACTCCATGTAGTCGTTCGAGTCGCGGTGGGAGTGTCGTGCGAACCATGATGTAGGCGAGCCGAATCTGCTCTCTTTTTCCCATCCGTGGGCTTCGGCGTAGTTGATGAATTCGTTTCTGAGTTGCTCCGCAGGTTTTGATGGATCTTGGAACCATCGGTTGAGGTGAACTCCTGGGTACTTCCAAGTTGTCCATCCGGGGAGCTCGGACTCTTCTGTGCGGACGGCGGTGAGGCCGAGGATGGTCTTGGCTCCCATGGGGTCATTCTTGAGGGCCCTCAGTTGTCTCGCCTCATATGACAGGGGGCCTCCCGGACCAAAGGCCCAGGTCAGTCCACCTCCGATGGCGAGCCCTCCGGTCAGTGTTCCGCAGCCGATTCGGGCCAGCAGTTTACGGCGTGACACACGCGGGGGTGGGCCAGTAGATCCCGGAGAAGGCTCGTGGCTATAGGGAGGAGTGTGTGATTGTGGGACTGCCGTAGTCATGTCACGATTCTATAAAATCGAGGACAGGGTGGCGTGGATTCCCGTGCTGACATTCATCAGTCTCGTTGGGGGCTGCATGATTCCAGATGTTTGTTGGTCTTTCGTTAACGTTTTGCCAACGCTCCCGCACGGGAGCTCATAGGTACCACATGCGAACGTTGACGGAGTTATTCAACGGATCCGTCTCGCGTGGTCTGAGGTCGGGGGCTATGATGAGGATCATGTCATCGGCGGGCGCCGGTCCGCCGTGGCGGCCGGTCCGCAACTTGGGTGTGGGCGGTCCGGGATTCTTCGCCCAGGCGTGGCTCTCGGCGTAGTCGGCGAAGAGGTTCGTGAGCTCCGCGGGAGCCCTCCTTGTGTCATAGAACCGCCGACTTAGCGAGACGTCCCCGTACTTCCGCTGAAACCGCCCGGGAAACTCCGGCGACTTGGTGAAGATCGCCGAGATACCGAGGATGGTCTCCGCTCCCATTGGGGCGTCTCGGAGCGTTTTCAGCCCTCTGGTCTCGTAGGGCGGCGTCCAACTCGATCCGTACGCCCACTCATGCTCCACTGCGATAATGAGCCCTCCATCGATGGTGGGGTCGGCAGCATGCGCGAGCATCAGCCGCCGATTCGACTGCCCTGCCCCGGGCGACGTCCTATCGACCTCCACTGCGAAGAGGTTAGGGTGGCCTTATGAGCAAGAAGTCTGCTGCCTCGACCGCCTCGACCGACCTGCCTCTGCCTCACGCCGACCGCCCCATCGCCTCCGCGCCCGGCCACTGGGTCCTGGCCCGCGCCGGCAAGCGCGTCCTGCGCCCCGGCGGCGCGGCCCTGTCTGCCGCCATGCTCGGCCACGCCCGCCTGGCTGGCGCCGACGTCGTCGAGCTCGCCCCGGGCCTGGGGCGCACCGCCGCCGAGATCATCAAGGACCACCCCGCCTCCTACACGGCCATCGACCGCGACCCCGACGCCGCCCGGCGCGTGGCCGCCGTCGTTGGGAACCTCGGCACCGTCCGCCAGGGCGAGGCCGCCGACACCGGCCTGGACGAGGCCAGCGCCGACGTCGTCGTCGGCGAGGCCATGCTCACCATGCAGGGGGACAAGGGCAAGGCCGCCATCGTCGCCGAGGCCGCCCGCGTCCTGCGCCCCGGCGGGCGCTACGCCATCCACGAGCTCGGCGTCACCCCCGACGACATCGACGAGGACTACTACACCCAGCTGCGCCGCGACCTGGCCCGCTCCATCCACGTCAACGCCCGCCCCATGACCGCCGCCGCCTGGAAGGAGCTCATGGAGGACGCCGGACTCGTCGTCGACTGGGTCGACACCGCCCCCATGGCCCTGCTCAAGGTCGGACGCAACATCCGCGACGAGGGCCTGGGAGGCTTCCTGCGGATTGCCCGCAACGTCGCCGCTGACAAGGCGCTGCGCCGGCGCGTCCAGGAGATGGCCCGCACCTTCAAGCGCTACGAGAAGGACATGGTCGGCATCGCCCTCGTCGCCCACAAGCCCGAGTCCTGAGCCCTGCCCCTCTCGCGAGGTCCGAGGGTCGGTCGTCGGCCCTGATGGCGAGGCCGGCCGTCAGTCGTCGTGGGTCGCCCCGCGCAGACCGGCGCGCAGCACCTCCCGGTTGAGCAGCGCGATCGCCTCGATCGGGATCCCCGCCGGGCACGCCGGCAGGCACTCGCCGAACTCAGAGCACGGCCCGAAGAACGCATCGAGCTCCCGCGTCATCGCCCGAGCCCGGCGGCCCCGTTCCATGCGACCGGCCGGCATGAGCGACAGGTGCGCCAGCTTCGCCCCTGCGAAGAGTGCCGCCGCCCCGTTCGGGCAAGCCGCCACACAGGCCCCGCAGCCGATGCAGGCGGCGAAGTCCAGTGCCCGCTCCGCCTGCAGATGTCCCTGGGCGACGTCGTCGGCATCCGGCGCGGTCCCCGCGGCCACGTCCACGGTCCCGCCCACCCGGATGAGCTCGTCGAGTGCCGTGCGGTCCACCACCAAGTCCCGGATGACCGGGAAGGCCGCCGACCTCCACGGCTCCAACCGGAAGCGCGTGACCCCGGGGAAGGCCCGCAGGTGCTGACGGCAGGCCGGGGTCGTGTCCAGCGGCCCGTGCGGCACCCCGTTGACGAGGAAGCCGCAGGCCCCGCACACCCCCTCCCGGCAGTCCGACTCGAAGACCACCGGTTCGCCGCCGTCCTCAATGATCTGGTCGTTGAGGCGGTCGAGCAGCTCCAGCAGACTCATCTGGGGCTCGGCGTCCTCCACCACGTGACTCTCGAAGAAACCCCGCGCCCGCGGCCCGTCCTGCCGCCAGATCTCCAGCTCGATCCTCATCGGTAGTCCCTCACCTGCATGGGCACCAGCGAGAAGCTCAGCGGCTCCGTGCGGCGCGTGTGCCCGCCGTCGTCCCCGGTCTGCCAGGCCGACACCGAGCACCAGGTCTCGTCATTGCGCTGGGCCTCGCCGCCCTGCGTCGCGTACTCCTCGCGGAAGTGGGCGCCTGCGGACTCGCGCCGGTCCAGGGCGTCGAGGATCATGACCTCCGCCAGCTCCAGGAAGTCGGCGACCCGCAGCGCCTTCTCCAGCTCCTGGTTGAGCCGCGCCTGACCACCGACCACGGTGACATCGGCCCAGAACTCCTCGCGCAGGGCGCGCACCTCCTCCAGGGCATGCAGCAGCCCCGCCTCGGAGCGGCTGACCCCGCAGCCGGCGTAGAGGATCTCACCCAGCCGGCGATGGAACCACACCGGACGGTGGGTCCCGCCCACCGCCATGAGCGCCTCAATGCGCGCGCGGGTATCCGCCACGGCCTGGAGCGCCTCCGGCGCGTCGGGGCTCAGGGGCCTTCTGCCCACCAGCCCGGCCAGGTAGTTCGGCACGGCCAGTGGCAGCACGAACCAGCCGTCCACGCTGGCGCTCAGCAGCGAGTTCGCCCCCAGGCGGTTGGCGCCGTGGTAGTTGTTCGAGGCCTCCCCGCCCACGAACAGTCCCGGGATGGTGGACATCTGGTCGAAGTCCACCCACAGCCCGCCCATCGTGAAGTGGGCGCCCGGGGCGATGCGCATGGGCACCTCGTAGGGGTCCTCCCCGGTGGCGTCGAGGTACATCTCGAACAGGTTGCCGTAGCGCGAGGCGATGGTCTCCTTGCCCAGCCGCTCCAGCGCGTCGCGGAAGTCGAGGTAGACCGAGTTGCGCAGCGGCCCGACGCCGCGGCCGGACTCGATCTGCTCGCGGGCGTTGCGCGAGGCCACGTCGCGCGGGGTGAGGTTGCCGAAGGCCGGGTACTTGCGCTCCAGGTAGTAGTCGCGCTCGTCCTCGGGGATCTCGTTCGGGGTCCGCTCATCCCCGGGTCGCACGGGCACCCAGATGCGTCCGTCGTTGCGCAGCGACTCGCTCATGAGCGTCGTCTTGGACTGCCAGTGGGAGCTCACCGGCAGCGCCGTGGGGTGGAACTGCACCATGCAGGCGGAGGCGAAGGCCGCCCCGCGCCGGTGGGCGCGCCAGGTGGCGGTGGCGTTGGAGGCCATGGCCAGGGTCGAGTAGTGGTAGACGCTGCCGTAGCCGCCGGTGGCCAGCACGACGGCGTGCGCGGTGTGGGCCTGTACCTCGCCGGAGAGCAGGTCCCGGGTGACGATGCCCTGGGCGCGGGAGTCGGCCACGATGAGGTCGAGCATCTCGGTGCGGGTGTGCATGCGGACGCTCCCGGCGGCGACCTGCTCCTGGAGGGCCTGGGCGCAGGCGATCTCCAGCTGCTGACCGGTCTGCCCGCGCGTGTAGTAGGTGCGCGAGACCTGCACCCCGCCGAAGGAGCGGGTGGCGAGCTGGCCGCCGTACTCGCGGGCGAAGGGCGCCCCGATCGCCTCCATGTGGTCGATGACCCGGCCGGACTCCAGCCCCAGGCGCACGACGTCGGCCTCCCGCCCCCGGTAGTCCCCGCCCTTGACGGTGTCCTTGACGAAGCGCGCCAGGGAGTCGCCGTCGACCTTGCGGGCCCGGGCGGCGTTGATCCCACCCTGTGCGGCCACCGAGTGGGCGCGCCGCGGGGCGTCGTGCAGGCTGAAGCACTCCACCCGGTAGCCCAGGCGCCCCAGGGTCGCGGCCGCCCCGGCGCCGGCCAGCCCGGTGCCCACCACGATGACGGTCAGCTTGCGGCGGTTGGCGGGATTGACCAGGCGGTACTCGTCGCGCCGGCGCTCCCAGGCCTGCTCGGGCGGGCAGTCCGGCAGGCGCGCATCCAGGTTCTCGCCGACGTCGTACAGGCCGCCGACGGCACCCGGCACACTCGCGCTCATCCGATCACCCCCGTGCAGATGAGCACCGGCAGCAGGCCGTTGACGACAGCAACGGCCAGGGCCACGCCCAGGGCGAGGGCGCGGCAGGCCTTGCGCAGCCTGGGGCCGGTGCCGCCCAGGTCGATGACCACGTTCCACAGGCCCTGCGCCAGATGGAGGGAGAGTGCCAGCATGACCAGGCTGTAGAAGAGCGCCATGCCGGGGCGTGACAGGCTCGCCACGAGGTTGTGGTAGGCGCTGACCTGCAGCTCGCCGTTCGACGTCGTCGGCGCCTGAAAGCTCTCAGGGGCGATGAGGCGGCCGATGGTCAGGTCGAGGACGTGGATGAGGACGAAGACCCCGATGAGGACGCCGGTCGCCAGCATGGAACGGGCGCCGATGGTGCGGGCGGGCAGGGCCCGGCGCCGGAAGGCCCCGCGAGCGCTCCTCGCCCGGCGCCACAGCGCGATTCCCGCAGCCATGTGCGCCACGACGCAGGCCCCCAGGGCCAGGCGCATCGCCCACAGGAGCCCCTCGTGCGGCAGGAGCGGGTAGGCGACCTGCCGCAGCCAGGCGGCGTAGCCGTTGAAGGCGTGCGGGCCCGCGAGAACCTTGAGGTTGCCGACCATGTGGACCACGACGAACAGGGCCATGATCGTGCCGGTGATCGCCATCGTCGCCTTGAGGACGCGCTGTGAGGCCCACACGGGGGTGCGGCGCCTGCGCCGGGGAGGAAGCGCGTCGCCAACAGGCTGAGCAGACTCGGGGACATGGGCGGCCGTGGATATCGCAGCCATCTGCCCTCCCCTCCATTGCGTAGAACAACCCATCACTATGATAACGAACACTGTGATGCTGGTGTGGGGAATGCACCTTGTCCTTAGGTGGCGTCCAACGCGACCGGCCGCCTTCCGCGGTTGAGGCGGAAGACGGCCGGTACGAGAAGCGCGGCGGCGGGGGAGTAGGAGGAGAGCCCTACTGGCCGGCGTGCTGGGGCGAGCCCAGCTCAATGCTCTTGCCACCGCGGGCCAGTGCCTCGACGGCGCCGGACTGGGAGTTGCGGCGGAACAGGACGTTGGAGGCACCGGCCAGCTCGCGGGCCGGGACCACGCGCGGCTCCTTGAACAGGCCGTGGTTGCCGGGCACCACGCCGCCCTGCGGCATGAGGGAGACCTTCGTGCCGGCCGTCAGGTACAGGCCGGCCTCGACGACGCAGTCGTCACCCAGCGGGATCCCGAGCCCCGAGTTCGCCCCCAGCAGGCAGCGCTTGCCCAGGGCCACGCGCTGGCGCCCACCGCCCGAGAGCATGCCCATCGTGGAGGCGCCGCCGCCGACGTCGGAGCCATCACCGATGACGACCCCCTGGGAGATGCGGCCCTCGACCATGGAGCGCCCCAGCGTCCCGGCGTTGTAGTTGACGAAGCCGGAGTGCATGACCGTGGTGCCCTCGGACAGGTAGGCGCCCAGGCGCACGTTCGCGCCGTTGCCGATGCGCACCCCCGAGGGCAGCACGTAGTCGGTCATGCGGGGGAACTTGTCCACCGAGTGCACCTGGACGGGGCGCCCCACGGCGGCGCGCAGGCGCATGCGGGTGGTCTCGAAGTCCTCGGCACGGCAGGGGCCGGCGGAGGTCCACACCACGTTGGGCAGGCGGGAGAAGATCCCGTCCAGGTTGACGGTGTTGGGCTTGACCAGGCGGTGGGACAGCGTGTGCAGGCGCAGGTAGGCGCCGGCCACGGTCTGGGGGGCGTCGTCGAGGTCGGCCCAGGTGCGCACCACGGTGGTGTGGACGCCGCGGGCCTCATCGCGCCGCTCCATGGCGCTCAGGGAGGCCAGGAGGTCGGCGTGCCCGTCCTCGGGCTCGTCGCCGAGAACCGGGCGGGGGTACCACACGTCGAGGGTGTTGCCGTCATCGGTCACGGTCGCCAGGCCGAGACCCCATGCGCTGCGAGTCGTCATGGGAACACCCTACGGTCCCCAGTGGCTGACCGTCGCCGGTGGGCGTGCGAGAATCACCGCATGGCGCGCACGACGATCCACCTCATGCGGCACGGCGAGGTGCACAACCCAGGCGGCATCCTCTACGGCCGTCTGCCCGGGTACCACCTGTCCACCCTGGGGCACCAGATGGCCCAGCAGGTCGCCGACGTCCTGTCCGCCTCCGGGCACGACATCACCCGGGTCATCACCTCACCCCTGGAGCGGGCCCGGGAGACCGGCGCCCCCACCGCCGCCGCCTTCGGCCTGGCGCCGACGACGGATCCCCGACTCATCGAGGCCGGCAACTCCTTCGAGGGCGTGGCCGTCAACCGCAACCGCTGGATCCTGGCCCACCCCACCTACTGGTCCAGCTACGTCAACCCGCTGCGCCCCTCCTGGGGCGAGCCCTACCGGGAGATCGTCGAGCGCATGCGCGGCGCCGTCGTCTCCGCGCTCGACCTTGCCGAGGGCCACGAGGCGCTCCTCGTCTCCCACCAGCTGCCTGTCTGGTCGCTGCGCCTCTTCCTGGAGGGCCGCCCCCTGGCCCACGACCCGCGCCGCCGCCAGTGCGCCCTGGCCTCCCTGACCTCCCTGACCTTCGAGGACCGCACCCTGGTGGGGCTGGCCTACTGGGAGCCGGCCGGTGACCTGCTGCGCCAGGCCCGCGACATGGTGCCCGGAACCTCCTCCGCCCAGACTGCGGGCAGTGCCAGCCCCGTCAGCCCCGGCAGCCCCGGCAGTTCTGTCAGCCCTGTCACTCCCGCCGGGCACGCCGAGGCGGCCCGGTGACCCAGCAGCCGCCCTCGCGCCCGCTCGGCGGCGAGGTCGTGCGCACCGGCCCGACCGGTGAGGTTAGCCGCCCCGGCCGCGCCCGCCCCGCCCCGCGCCGCCCCTGGAC
>ERZ772958.14-NODE-14-length-65983-cov-8.827251_pt1 | contig 65983 bp, 69 predicted proteins | sample MGYA00580681_ERZ772958 | MGnify/ENA primary metagenome ERZ772958 (study PRJEB29015, sample SAMEA2738089) | human oral metagenome | biome: human oral; feature: human-associated habitat; material: saliva | place: China | collected 2275 ...
ATAGATGGATATGCAAAGAAAAATAGCGGAAACAGCTATGCTTATACAGGCAATAATAATGGAAGTAATAATAACCGGAATAGCCGCAGTAAAAATAGACGTAATCATAACAATAGCCAAAATAGCAATAGTGATAGTTTCAATAATGATAATGCAAGATATTAATTAATTTGTAGTTACCCTGTGTATGCGGTTTTGTTTTGAGTTCGCCGGATGATATAATATAATGGTTGTTGAAAGAATATAAATAAATTAGGAGATGAATATATGAACGGATTTGAGGATTTGATGATAGCTGAGGGCGCAGTTGTAAGCGGCAATGTAAGCTGTGGCAAGGACTGCTCTATTTGGTATAACGCAACGGTTCGAGGAGACTCGGCTGAGCTCAAGATGGGCTCGAGAGTTAATGTCCAGGAATCTGCAGTTCTGCATCTTGATGCTGGATATCCTATGCATATAGGTGATGATGTGACGATTGGCCATGGTGCAATAGTTCATGGTGCAGTAATTGAGGATAACTGCATGATAGGCATGGGATCAATTTTGATGAATGGATGTCACATAGGAAAGAATTCCCTAGTGGCAGCAGGAAGCCTAATCCCCCAGAACAAGAGATTTCCAGAGGGTGTGCTCATAGTAGGAAGTCCAGCAAAGGTAGTAAGAGAGTTGACTCCTGAGGAGATAACCGGCAATCAAAAGGCGGCAGAGCACTATGTCGCTTCGGCCAAGGCACACTTTGGGAAGACATCTGAGAAGACAGCTATAACAAAGGTAGGCGGCCATGATTTTCCCAGTGAATCCAAGGTGAATTTAAAGGAATTACTAGAGGGCTGCAGGACATATAGAAGGTTTAAACAGATTGAAATTCCTAGGGAAGAACTCGCCGAAATAGTTTCTATGGCAGCAAAGAGAAGCTGCGGCAGAAACGCTCAGGAGCTCCGTTTTGTTGTAGTAACAAATAGAGAGAAAGTCAGAACACTTTGCGGGCATGCAAAGTGGGCTGCTTCTTTGCCAAGCGAACTAGGAACCCCAAAAGAGGATGAGATGCCTACGGCTTTTATAGTGATTTACTATGCAGGAAGCCCTTCGATGATAAAGGATATAGATACAGGAATTGCTACAGATACCATAGCTTTAGCAAGCTACGAAAAGGGTTATGGAAGCTGCATACTCGCATCAATTAATGCCAAGGCTTTTGCGAAGGAGCTAGGGCTTGATGAGGATATTACCATGCGCCTTGCAATAGCGATTGGAAAGCCAGACCATACGAGCACATTGGTCGAAGGCAAGGCAGGTGAACTTAGCTACTATATAGATGAAGAAAGAAACTACTACGTACCTAAGCTTCCTTTAGATGAAGTTATTAGCTTTGATGAGTAGCGCGGGAGGCTTTAATGAAATATAAATTAGCTATTTTTGATATGGATGGCACCATTCTATCGACGCTTGACGACCTTGCAAACGGTGTAGACTATGCACTACGTGAGAATGGACTTCTAGCAAGAAGCAAGCAGGAGACGAGGGCGGCGCTCGGCAGAGGCGTTAGGTTTTTGATAGAGCAAAGCGTGCCAGATGGACTAAGCGATGCTGAAATATCAAAGGTTGAAGAGGATTTTCTAAAATACTATAAGGTTCACAGCATGGATAATACTAGGCCATACGATGGAATAGTTGAGCTGATCAAAGAGGTGAGAGAAAGTGGTATCAAGACGGCTGTTGTTTCCAACAAAATTGACAGTGCTGTCAAGGAGCTTTGTGCGAATTTCTTTGAGGGAGCCTTTGATGTAGCATATGGTGAGAGGCCAGGAATACCAAGAAAACCAGATCCAAAGCCTATAAATGCGATAATTGATGAGTTTGGACTTAGCAAGAACGAAGTCGTCTACATAGGTGATTCGGAGGTTGATTTGCTAACTGCGAACAATGCAAAAATCGATCACATAATAGTCACATGGGGATTCAGAGACAGGGAGTTTTTGGAACAAAATGGGGCAAAAAATCTGGTAGAAAGCATGGACCAGCTCAAAGCAGAAATTTGCAAATAAATGCTCTTAGTGCTTGAAATATACAAATGGGGTTTATCACTTTAGCAAAGTAAAAGGTCAAGTCTTAGTTTCTAATGAAAGGGACTACTTCTATTACCGAATTTCATAACGAAATAATTAAAAAATAGTAGATATGTGATGAAACTGTGTTATAATACAGGAAAGTTTTGACTGCATTTTGTGTAGTCTAATTACCACCTAATAAGTCTAAACGCTAGTAAGACAAAATGTTTGTAGGAGGCAAAAGAATGAAGAAAAAGATTTTTGTGACGCTAGTCAGCGTACTTCTAGTAGCTGGCATGCTGTCCGCTTGTGGAGGCGGAAGCAACGATTCAGGAAAAACTGAATTCAGATCACTGTATTCATCTGACGTAACAACGCTGAACTACCTCAACACAACACTTACCGGAGATATGGGTATCCCGGCTAATACGCAGGAATGGTTGATCCAGTACGATTCAACAGGACATATCCAGCCAGCGCTTGCAGAGAAGTGGGAGACATCCAAGGATGGAAAGACTTGGACATTCAAGCTTCGCAAGGGAGTTAAGTGGTACAATTCTGCACACGAGGAAATGGGTGAAGTAAAGGCTCAGGACTTCGTAAACTCAGCAGAATACGCACTAAAGTGCGATGCAGCAGCAGCTTACATGTTCCCATCAGCAAAGATTAAGAATGCTGACGCAGGTGCTGAAGCTTTGCTAAATGGAACAGTTAATTGGAAAGATGTAGGAATCAAGGCAAAGGATGACTATACTCTAGTATTCACACTTGATTCAGAGTGTCCTTACTTCCTATCATGCCTAACATATGGATGCTTTGCTCCAGCTTCATCAGATATGCTAAAGCAGCTTGGTGATTGGGATAAGCGCGACAAGTGGACAGCTGAGGATTGGAATAAGTTCTCAGAGGCTCTAGACGGTGTAACAGCAGACCAGCTATGGTACTGTGGTGCTTACTACCTAAGCGAGTACAGCGCAGGTGAGAAGTATGTAATGCAGAAGAATCCAGATTACTTCGAGGCTGATCAGGTATATATCGAGACAATCACAGACACATACAATGCAGAGGCAGCAACTCTTTCAGGCGAAATGTACAAGAGAGGCGAGCTAGAGCAGGCTACAATAACAAGCACAATGGCTAAGAGCTGGTCACAGGACGACAAGACAAAGGATCTTTTCCACCCAACAAGAGTAACTCCTGACTACAGCTACTTCTTCTCATTCCAGTTCGATCCTAAGTTCGACGAGAAGTATGAGCCAGAGAATTGGAAGCTTGCAGTTAACAACGAGAACTTCCGTAAGTCAATATTCTACGGAATAAACAGGGTTGGCGCTAAGAAGATTTCTAACGAAAATAACGCTGATGCTTTGATCCTAAATACAATTACACCAGCTAACTTCGTTTCAGCAGACGGAACTGACTATACACAGCAGAAGGTATTCAAGGATCTAGCTGTTAACAAGGACGGTGCTGATGCATATTTCAACGAAGATAAGGCTAAAGAATTTGCAGCAAAGGCTAAGAAGGAGCTACAGGCTTCAGGAGCTAAGCTTCCAGTCAAGCTTGTAATGGTTTACAACCCAGCAGTTGCTGATTGGGATTCAGAATGCACATACATCAAGAAGCAGCTTGAGGGTCTTCTAGGAACAGACTACATCGACGTAGTAGTTGAGCAGGGACCTACACAGAGCTTCCTAACAAATATAAGAAGAAGCAACAAGTTCGGATTCATGAAGTGTAACTATGGATGCGATTACGCAGATCCTCTAACATATGCAGATCCTTTCGGTAAGGACAACTCATATGGACGTGAGTATGCGAGCACAGACTCATCAACAAAGGCTATAATGGATGAGTACTATAAGCAGATTGAGACTGCTAACAAGATTACCGACCCTAAAAAGCTTGCTGAGAGATACGAGGCGTTTGCAAAGGCTGAGGCAATTTTGATAGAACATGCTATGGTAGTTCCTTATGGACTAGACGCTGGCTACACAGCATCTTACCTAGATCCATTTGAAGGCGCTTATGCTCCTTACGGTGTAGCATCACTCAGATACAAGGGTATGCACATCTTAGAGAAGCCACTCAATACAGAAGAGTTCAACAAGAAACTAAAGGTTTGGGAAAAGGAACTCACTGAAGAGAAATAAATTATTGAGAAGACTTTCATAAAGAATTAGCGTGATTATTGGTGTTAATATAGCCAGGGAGATTAAGTCTCTCTGGCTATTATTAGATATAGGAATTGACATAATAAACTGACACAAATTTTAAGGATTGGAGGCTTATAAATGGCTTCATATTTAACAAAACGAATCCTACGTTCCTTTATAACTCTACTTATCGTATGTACGATAGTATTCTGTCTGCTTAGACTCATGCCTATCGAGGGATATTTCAATAACTTCGATAAGCTAACAGATGCTCAGGTTGACAGGCAACTAGAGATGAAGGGGCTAAAGGATCCACTTCCAGAACAACTAGGACGCTTCTACAGCAATCTACTTCACGGAGATTTAGGCAAATCCTCGCGCTACCGTCCAGGTGTTGCAATTACAAAGATTTTGGCTGACAAGATTCCAATTTCTATGTGGCTTGGTGCGATGTCGCTTGTGATTTCACTTCTTCTTGGTATACCACTAGGAAGAGCTATGGCACAGTATAAGGGAAGGATTCCAGATCATATTGGAACTGTATTTATCGTACTTATTAACGCGGTACCCGCGGTCGTCTACTATCTGTTTATACAGATGTACGGAACAAGTATTTTAGGTATATCGACACTGTTTAACGCAAACAGATGGGAAACCTACATTCTTCCAGTATTTTCACTAGCGTTAGGTAATATTTCCTACTACGCTATGTGGCTGAGAAGATATATGATTGATGAAAGCAATAAGGATTATGTAAAGCTAGCTACAGCAAAGGGCATGAAGTCCAAGGATATCATGAACAAGCAGATTTTCCGTAATGCTTTTGTTCCACTAGTGCAGTACATACCTACTTCATTCCTTTTGACGCTTGTAGGATCGATCTATATTGAGTCACTATATTCAATTCCAGGAATGGGTGGACTTCTAGTAAAATGTATTCAGGGTCAGGATAACACAGTTGTTCAGGCACTAGTTTTGATTTACTCAGCATTAAGTATTGCGGGACTCATTTTGGGTGACGTGATGATGACAGTAGTGGACCCAAGAATTTCATTCAGCAAGAAGGGAGGTGCTCGTTAATGAATAAGTTTTCAATTAAAGACCATATGTCTAAGAACTTAGAAGACAAGGCTTCTGAGGCTCTTGCTAAGGAACTTGACCGTATCGAGAGCGGTGGACTAGGCGATGCACCTGTCAAAGATGGAAAGATAGATAGAACAAAGATGTCAGAAGCTGAGAAGTTCAGCTTTGCTGTGCATGATCTTAGAGACTCTGAGAGACTGAGTTTCAAAGGATATTCCTACTGGCGTTCAACAGTAAACACCTTCTTCCACAGAAAGGTGGCTGTAGGATTTTTGATAATAATGGTTGGTTTGCTTGCGTTCACATTCATTCAGCCATTCCTACCAGGACAGGCAAAGCCAAACGATGTATTTTTCTATGATAGCGGTGCTGCAATGAGTAACTTGCAGCCAGGAGGAAAGTTTATATTCGGTACTAACAGCGCAGGTCAGGACCTATGGGCACGTATCTGGGCGGGAACTAGAACATCGCTATTTATAGGCTTTGTTGTTGCATTAGTTGAGGCAATTGTAGGCATTACAATTGGACTCCTTTGGGGTTATGTAAGAAAGCTCGACTTCTTCTTCACAGAGCTTTGGAATATATTTGATAACGTACCTCAGACCATAGTGCTAGTTCTACTTGCATACGTAATGGATAGAAGCATATTCACTTTGATATTTGCAATGAGCATCACTGGATGGCTTTCAATGGCACTATTTATAAGAAATCAGATTTTGATGATTCGAGATCGTGATTATAACCTAGCTTCAAGATGTCTGGGAACTCCTATTTATAGGATTATCCTAAAGAATCTGTTGCCATACATTGTTTCGGTTATCATGCTGAGAATGGCTTTGACAATTCCTGGAGCTATCAGTAACGAAGTATTCGTAACATACATTGGTCTTGGATTGCCAACAGATGTGCCTTCACTAGGTAACCTGGTTAACTCAGGTCGTACGCTTATGATGAGTCCAAACCTAAGATATCAGCTCATTTTCCCAACAGCAGTTCTGTCGCTAATCACTATCGCATTCTATGTTATAGGTAATGCGTTCTCAGATTCTGCAGACCCAAGAAATCACAGGTAGGAGGTGAATTTTATGGATAATATGGCTAATAACGTAGTATTGTCAGTTGATGATCTCCATGTAAAATTCAGCCTCAGAGGTGACACTCTCAATGTAATTAGAGGTATCAGCCTCGACATTCATAGGGGTGAGAGCATTGCCATTGTAGGAGAGTCGGGTTCGGGTAAATCTGTATTTACGAAGACCTTCCTAGGAATGCTGGATTCAAACGGTAGAATAGATTCTGGACACATATATTTTAGAGATAAGGACAAGGACGGAAACGAAAAGATCGTCGACCTTTCAACATATGCGACCGAAAAGGAGTGGCTAACGATTAGAGGAAAGCAGATTGCTATGATCATGCAGGACCCTATGACATCGCTAAATCCACTTAAGACAATTGGACATCAGCTCGAAGAGACAGTAATGCTTCACAGAGATGTGAACAAGGAAGAGGCTCATAAGAGAGCTGTAGAGCTTTTGACGGACGTTGGTATAAATGATCCTGAGAGACGCTGCAAGCAATATCCTCACGAGTTTTCGGGTGGTATGAGACAGCGTGTTGTAATAGCTATTGCACTAGCTTGCGATCCAAGAGTTTTGATATGTGATGAGCCTACAACAGCGCTTGACGTAACAATTCAGGCTCAGATTCTTAAGCTTATACGTACACTCCAGCAGAAGCTTGAGTTAACAACTATCTATATCACTCACGACCTTGGTGTAGTTGCAAATGTTGCTGACAGAATTGCGGTAATGTATGCAGGTGATATCATCGAAGTTGGTAAGTGTGAGGAAATTTTCTACGATGCAAAGCACCCATATACTTGGGCACTTCTAAGCTCGCTTCCACAGCTTGGAATTAAGGGTGAGGATCTTTACTCAATTACAGGTACGCCTCCAAATCTAATGGAGGATATCAAGGGAGATGCTTTTGCACCTCGTAATCCTCATGCTTTGAATATTGACTTTATAGAAAGACCGCCGTTTTTTGAGGTAAGCCCAACTCATAGGGTTAGAACATGGCTGATGGATCCAAGAGCTCCTAAGCTAGATCCACCAGAAGCTGTGCAAAGACTTGCGGAGAGGAGGTTGTAATATGAACGAAAAAGAGAAGAAGGAAAAAAAGGTTCTCGTCGACGTTCGCGACCTCACGGTCCAGTTCGGTTCGCGTAGAAATCCATTTACGGCTGTAGATAAGGCGAGCTTCCAGATTTATAAGGGTGAGACCTTTGGTCTAGTTGGTGAGTCTGGTTCTGGTAAGACCACAATCGGACGAGCTATAATTCGTATAAACCCTACTTCTGGCGGAGAAATTATCTACGACGGTGAACGCATAAGCGGCAAAATTTCAAAGGAAAAGGACATAGAGGTAACGCGTAAGATACAGATGATATTTCAGGATCCTATGGCTTCGCTGAATGAGCGTGCCAAGGTTGACTATATCATTGCAGAAGGACTTCTAAACCTACCTAAGAAGCTAAGTAAGCAAGAACGTAACAGAATAATCTCAGAGGCCTTAGATTCTGTAGGCCTTCTCCCTGAGTTTGCAAGCAGATTTCCACACGAATTCTCGGGTGGTCAGAGACAGCGTATCGGTATCGCAAGAGCCATGGTTATGAATCCAGAGTTCATTATTGCGGACGAGCCTATCTCAGCGCTTGATGTATCAATTAGAGCACAGGTTTTGAACCTAATGGCTAAGCTGCAGAGGGAGATGGGACTCACATATCTGTTCATTTCACATGACCTTTCGGTTATGAGATTTATATGCGACAGAATCTGTGTAATCCACAAGGGCGTTCTGGTTGAGCTTGCTGAGACTGAGGAGCTTTTCGCACACCCTATGCATCCTTATACTCAGGCACTGCTTTCGGCTATACCAATGCCAGATCCAGAGCACGAGAAGAAGAAGGTGCTAAAGGTTTACGATCCTTCACAGCACGACTACTCAACTGACAAGCCAAAGTGGATGGAAATTAGACCTGATCACTTTGTTTGGGCGAACGAAGCTGAGTTTGCAAAGTATCAAGAGGAGCTAAACAAATAGAAGCTATTTAAGGAGTCGGTTTGACCGGCTCCTATTTTGATGAAAAAAAGAACATATGTTGCAAAAAATGTGCTAAAGATTTATAATCAAAGCTATGAAATTGGTGTATAAGTACTTAGTGCACTTTAGATAGATGAAAGGAATTTAGCTTTATGTCAGGGTTTAAGCTCGTTTCGGAATTTGCTCCGACTGGGGATCAGCCACAGGCGATAGAAAAATTAGTAAAGGCTTTTAGAAGCGGCAAGAAGGCGCAGACACTTCTTGGTGTAACTGGATCAGGAAAGACTTTTACTATGGCGAATGTCATCAAGGAGCTTAATCGCCCTACTTTGATAATCAGCCATAATAAGACGCTTGCAGCTCAGCTTCATGGTGAGTTTAAGGAGTTTTTTCCTGAGAATGCGGTTGAGTACTTCGTTTCATACTACGACTACTACCAGCCTGAGGCCTATGTGCCTTCGACGGATACATATATCGAGAAGGATTCGGACATCAATGCTGAGATTGAGAAGCTCAGGCATAGTGCGACTGCAGCGCTTTCAGAGAGGCGCGATGTTATCATAGTTGCCAGTGTTTCGTGTATATACGGTCTAGGTAGCCCGCTTGATTACGAGAATCAGGTTCTTTCGCTGCGTCCAGGGATGGAGAAGTCGCGTAAGGATATTTTGATGAAGCTTGTAGACATCCAGTACATGCGCAACGACGTTGATTTTGACCGAGGAACATTCCGCGTTAGAGGTGACATCATAGATATTTTTCCTGCTGGTGCTGACCATGCAGTGAGAATTGAGCTTTTTGGCGATGAGATAGAGGCTATCAAAGAGATGAATCCTTTGACTGGTGAAATTGTTGGACTCAGAAAGCATGTAGCGATTTATCCTGCATCTCACTATGTTACATCAAAGGAGAATATGGAGAGGGCGCTCGTTACGATAGAGCAGGAGCTAGAGGACAGAATCAAGTGGTTCAAGGACAGGGGAAAACTTCTTGAGGCTCAGAGAATTGAACAGAGAACTAGGTATGACATGGAGATGCTTAGAGAGGTCGGAACCTGTAAAGGTATAGAGAACTATTCGAGGCATATAAACGGCCTTGAGGCAGGTGCTAGACCATATACTTTGATAGACTATTTCCCAGATGACTTCATCACGATTATAGATGAGTCGCATGTTATGTTGCCACAGCTTAGGGCTATGTATGCCGGTGATCGCTCGAGAAAGAGCTCGCTCGTGGAATACGGTTTTCGCCTTCCTTCAGCACTGGACAACAGACCTTTGCAGTTTGATGAGTGGGAAGGCCTAATTCATCAGATAATGTTCTGTAGTGCAACGCCTGCAGCTTACGAAAAGGAGCAGTCCGAGGGAATTACAGCTGAGCAGGTTATCAGACCGACAGGTCTTCTCGATCCGCCTATAGATATTAGACCTACCGAGAACCAGATTGACGATATCATAGGTGAATTAAACACTGTTGTGAAGAAGGGTGAGAGAGCCTTCATAACTACTTTGACGAAGAAGATGGCCGAGGGTCTAACGGAGTACCTACAGAAGGCAGGCATCAAAGTGAGGTATCTGCACTCGGAGATTGATACGCTTGAGCGACTTGAGATTATCAGGGATTTGAGACTTGGTGTCTTTGATGTACTAGTTGGAATCAACCTTCTCAGAGAGGGTCTTGATATTCCTGAGGTATCGCTTGTGGCGATTTTAGATGCTGATAAGGAAGGCTTCCTGAGAACAGAGACTTCTTTGATCCAGACCATAGGGCGTGCTGCGAGAAATGTGGACGGCAGAGTTATCATGTACGCTGACCATATTAGCAGGGCTATGCAGGCAGCAATTGACGAAACAGATAGACGTAGAGGAATCCAGTCGGCATATAATGAAGAGCATGGAATCACGCCTAAGAGCGTTTCTAAGTCAGTTAGAGATGTTATCGAGGCGACCAAGCAGGCTGATGGCGAGGAGAACTACAAGGGTAAGAAGGCTTCTGAGCTTACGACTAAGGAGCTTAAGGCTCTGGTTAAGAAGCTTGAGACTGAGATGAAGCAGGCTGCTAAAGACCTTCAGTTTGAGCGTGCAGCTGAGCTTAGAGATATTGTATTTGAGTACAAGTCGAGGCTATAGGCTTTGATGTAGATTAAAGATATTTACGGGACGGAAGGGATTTTGTAAATGCAAAACGAGATATATATAAAGGGTGCAAGAGCGAACAACCTTAGAAATATAGATTTGAAGATACCGCGCGACAAGATGGTTGTGCTTACGGGTCTTTCGGGCTCGGGTAAGTCTTCACTTGCTTTTGATACGATTTATGCGGAGGGCCAGCGTCGTTATGTTGAGAGCCTTTCTTCATACGCAAGGCAGTTCCTTGGGCAGATGGAAAAGCCAGATGTTGAGTTCATTGAGGGACTTTCGCCGGCTATTTCCATAGATCAAAAGACGACGAGCAAGAACCCGCGCTCAACCGTTGGTACGGTCACGGAGATTCACGACTATTTGAGACTTCTTTATGCGAGGGTTGGAGTTCCGCACTGTCATATTTGTGGACGCGAGATCAGCAGTCAAAGTGTGGATCAGATTGTCGATGCTTTGATGGAATACGAAGAGGGAACCAAGCTGATTCTTCTTGCTCCTGTTGTGAGAGGCAGAAAAGGTCAGCATGAGAAGCTCATAGATAGAATAAGGCGTGAGGGATTTACAAGGATTAGAGTCGACGGAGAGCTATATCAGATTAACGAAGAGGAAATCAAGCTCGAGAAAAACAACAAGCACAATATTGAAATTGTCATAGATAGAATTGTAATCAAGGACGGACAGCAGGGAAGAATCTCAGAGGCTGTGGAACTTGCAATTAAAGAGGGCGAGGGCCTTGTACTAGCGCAGCTTGGAACTGGTGAGGACAGCAAGGAGAGAATGTTTTCAACAAAACTAGCCTGCCCAGACCATGGTATTGGAATCGAGGAGCTAGAGCCTAGAACCTTCTCGTTTAACAATCCATTTGGCGCATGTCCTGTTTGCAATGGTATCGGTTTTACCGAAAAGGTAGACGAAAAGGCGATTATCAAGGAGGAAGAGAGCATAGAAGAGGGTGCTTTGAGCCGCATTTTTGCAACTATGCAGTTCACAAAGTACTACTGGGATGTCATCAGAATTTTAGCAGAGATGCACAAGGTTGACCTAAGCACGCCTTTCAAGGATCTACCTAAGAAATTCAAGGATGAGCTTCTCTACGGAACGGGTGACCGCAAGCTAAAGTATGAGCTGACAAGTAATCGAGGCAAGGTTCAACAGAGAGAGCATACCTTTGAGGGACTTATTGTAAATCTTGAGAGACGCTATCGCGAGTCCAATTCAGATTCGATGAAGGAGTGGATGGGCAAGTTCATGACCGTTCACAAATGTGAGGCTTGTCATGGTAAGAGACTTAGACCTGAGGTTTTGGCAGTAACTGTTGGAGGAAAGAATATTGCAGAGCTTTCGGATTTACCAGTGCGCGATGCCCTCAGCTTTGTTGAAAATCTTGAGCTCAGCGAAAAGGATATGCTTATCGCAAGGCAGATTGTAAAGGAAATTAAAGAAAGACTTTCATTTCTCGTCAATGTAGGTTTAGACTATTTGACGCTATCTCGCTCGGCAGGAACCCTATCGGGCGGCGAGTCTCAGAGAATAAGACTTGCAACGCAGATAGGTTCGAGCCTTGTCGGCGTACTATACATACTCGATGAGCCTAGTATTGGGCTTCACCAAAGGGATAATGACAAGCTTTTAGCGACGCTAAGGCGGCTTACTGATATCGGAAATACTTTGATTGTTGTAGAGCACGATGAGGATACTATGTATGCGGCTGACCAGATTGTAGATATTGGGCCAGGAGCAGGAATTCACGGCGGCGAGGTCGTGGCGCAGGGAACTGCGGAAGAAATCAAAGCAAATCCGAACTCTATCACAGGGAAGTATCTGTCAGGAGCAAAGAAAATAGAGCTGCCAGAGCATCGAAGAGAGGGTAATGGAAAATTAATTACAATTAAGGGCGCACGTGCAAATAATTTAAAAAATCTCGATGTAGATATTCCTTTAGGAGAGCTTGTTTGCGTGACTGGCGTTTCGGGATCGGGCAAGAGCAGCCTAATCAACGAAATCCTCAACAAAGGTGCTTCAGCGATAATCAACCGCACTCATGCAAATGCGGGCGAGCACGAGGCTATTTTGGGTCTTGAGAGCATAGATAAGGTTATAGACATAGACCAGAGTCCGATTGGAAGAACACCACGCTCGAATCCAGCGACATACACGGGAATGTTTACCAAGATAAGAGACCTATTTGCAGCATTGCCAGAGGCAAAGATGCGAGGCTTTGGCAAAGGAAGATTCAGCTTCAATGTAAAGGGTGGACGCTGTGAGGCGTGTAGCGGCGATGGCATAATCAAGATAGAGATGCATTTCCTGCCAGATGTCTACGTTCCTTGTGAAGTCTGCGGTGGAAAGAGGTATAACAGAGAGACCCTTGAGGTAAAATACAAGGGAAAGAGCATCTTTGATGTGCTAAACATGAGCGTAGATGAGGGAGTAGAGTTCTTCAAGAATATTCCAAGCATAATGCGTCACCTAAAAACGCTTCAAGATGTGGGGCTAGGATATATAAAAATCGGACAGCCTTCGACCCAGCTCTCAGGCGGAGAGGCACAGCGAATAAAACTTGCTACAGAGCTATCAAAGAGAAGCACCGGAAACACACTATATATATTAGATGAACCGACAACAGGACTTCATTTTGCTGATGTTGATAAACTGGTATCAGTGCTGCAGCAACTTGTAGATGCCGGAAACACTGTAGTTGTAATTGAGCACAATCTTGAGGTAATCAAGTGTGCTGACCACATAATCGACCTCGGACCAGAGGGTGGAGACAAGGGTGGACAGATAGTTTTCAGTGGAACACCTGAAGAAATAATAAAATGCAAGCAGAGTTATACGGGGCACTATCTAAAGCCTCTTTTGAACAAAAATGACAATTAAGGTTGAAATAACTACAAATTTTGTTACAATGTATTGGATTAATTAATTCAATTGTTTAAGCGTAGAGGTAGCAACATGTTTAAGACAATGAATCTGACAATGCTTACGGACTTTTATGAAATAACCATGGCAAACGGTTATTTGGAGGCGGGAATAGAAGACGAAATCGCGTATTTCGACATGTTTTTCCGCAAGGTGCCAGACGGTGGCGGATTCGCTATCATGGCGGGCATTGAGCAGGTTGTAGATTATCTAGATAATCTAAAATTTACGGAAGAAGATATAGAATACCTTAGATCAAAGGGTGCTTTCTGCGAGGAGTTTCTCGACTATCTTCGCAATTTCAAGTTCAGCTGCGATGTGTGGGCAGTTCCAGAGGGAACACCGATATTCCCACATGAGCCAATCTTGACAGTAAGAGGTCCGGTTATGCAGGCACAGTTCGTAGAGACTATGATACTACTGATTGTAAACCACCAGAGCCTCGTTGCAACAAAGGCAAGTAGAATTGTTAGAGCAGCGCAGGGAAGACCGGTTCTAGAGTTTGGTACAAGAAGATCTCACGGTCCTTCAGCAGCAGTATATGGGGCAAGAGCCGCTTATATAGGTGGATGTGCAGGTACAGCATGTACGATAGCTGACAGAGACTATGGCATCAAAGCGCTCGGAACCATGGCGCACAGCTGGGTTCAGATGTTCCCATCGGAGTACGAGGCATTTAAGAAATATGCTGAGATTTATCCAGAAAATTGCGTTCTTCTCGTGGACACATATAATGTTCTCAAGTCGGGCGTTCCAAATGCAATCAAGGTATTCAAAGAAATGAAACCAGCTAAGATGGGCATCAGAATCGACAGTGGAGATATGACATATCTAACAAAGCATGCTCGTAAGATGCTTGACGACGCGGGCTTGCAAGATTGCCAGATAACCGTAAGTAACTCATTAGATGAATACATCATCAGAGATGTAATCCTAGAGGGCGCACAGATTGATGCCTTTGGTGTTGGAGAAAGACTGATAACAGCTAAGTCTGAGCCAGTCTTTGGCGGAGTATATAAGCTCGTAGCACTAGAGAAAAACGGTGTTACAATACCTAAGATTAAGGTATCCGAGAACGTTGAGAAGATTACAAATCCGGGCTTTAAGACTCTTTATCGTCTGACGGACAAGACGAGTGGTAAGGTGCTTGCAGACGTTATGACAGTTGACGGCGAAACCATAGAAGAGGTTGATGGATATGAAATATTTGATCCTAAGGCAGTTTGGAAGCGCAAGAAGCTATATAACTTTGAGGCTAAGAACCTACGTGTTCAGCTCTTTGATAAGGGTAAGAACGTGCACACACCGCGCTCTGTAGAGGAAATCAAGGAATACTGTATGAATCAGATTGACACACTTTGGGATGAAATGCTCAGGTTTGAAAATCCACAGACATACTACGTAGACCTTTCACAGAAGCTATACGATATGAAGCAGGATTTAATTAAGGAGCTTCACCTAGAAGGCTAGGATGCTCTGACAAGCGAATACAAGAAAAATACCCTTTGGCCGAAAAAATGGTCAAAGGGTTTTCTCGTGTAAAAGCAAATATTCAAATTTACTTACTAGAGAATTGATGTCAAAACAGCAAGGAATCCAAACACGATTCCTGGAGCGTTTGCAACCATGATAGGATAATCTCTCTTTTCTTTAAAAAATCCGTAGGCAAACCACACTATGCAGTTAAAAGTTGCTGCAAGTGGCTGAACAAATCCACTCTTATTTCCATCTAGATTTCCCATGATTACGAAAACATATGAAACGTACATTACGATTGATAGGCAGGTTCCCATCCAACCTAGAATTGCGACTTTCTTCTGATCCATATCATTTATTCCTTTTCTATTATTATCAAAATATATATACAAATATTGGACAATTATATTAAAAAGCTAAAAAACTGTCAACATAAATACAAAAAAACAAGGGAATAAAATTCCCTTGCTTAATATTCTATCATAATATGCGGACTATCTCTGGTTGCTTGCGTTTAGCACGTTCTTAATCTTGTGCTGAACCATCTTTGTAATAGCATCGCGTCCAGGTCCTAGGTACTTACGAGGGTCAAACTCTGTAGGATTCTCTATCAAAACGCGACGAATCTCAGCTGTCATAGCAAGTCTCAAATCTGTATCGATGTTAACCTTGCAGATTCCGTACTTAGTGGATTCTCTAATCATCTCTTCAGGTACACCCTGTGCTCCTGGAATCTGTCCACCAAACTCGTTGCAACGGTCCACGAATTCCTTCAAAACTGAAGATGCTCCGTGTAGAACAAGTGGTGTGTCTGGAAGAAGGCTATGAATCTTCTTTAGTCTCTCGTAGTCGAGGTAAGGCTCGCCTGTGAACTTGTAAGCACCGTGGCTTGTACCGATTGCGATAGCAAGTGAATCAACGCCTGTGCGCTCCACAAATTCAACTGCTTCGTCAGGGTCGGTAAATGTAGCGGAGCGTGCATCCACTTTGATGTTATCTTCTACTCCAGCTAGCTTGCCGAGCTCAGCCTCTACTACAACACCGTGAGCGTGTGCGTACTCAACAACCTGCTTTGTCAAAGCGATATTCTCTTCGAATGGGTGCTTTGATCCATCAATCATAACGGATGTGAAACCGTCGTCAATGCACTTCTTACATATATCAAAATCTTCTCCGTGATCGAGGTGCAGTGCGATATCAAGACCTGTGTCTTCGATAGCAGCCTCTACAAGCTTTAGCAGGTATGCAGGCTTTGCGTACTTACGTGCGCCAGCAGAAACCTGAAGAATCAAAGGTGCGTTTTCTATGCTTGCAGCATCTACGATACCCTGAATGATTTCCATGTTGTTGACATTGAATGCGCCTACTGCATAGTCGTTCACTAATGCTTTCTTAAACATCTCTTTTGTTGTTATAAGTGCCATTGTACTCCTCCCTTAAAATAACCGCGTGCCAATGGCGACGCGGAGACTTGAGCCTGAACTGAGGCTATTTAGATAACACTGCTTGTATGATGTCAGACTGTGACTTGCCTGCATCGAATTTGTAGGTTCCTGGCATAATTGATGTAGGGTCTAGACCTAGCTGCTCTGACAAAGCAGCAAAATCGTCATATGACTTGAAAAGACCTGCCTCAACTAGTCCATTAACTGCATCTGTAGCTGTTCCTGATGGAACCTTAACTGACATATTGTTCTTAAGGACTCCATCCTTCCAAATGGTTCCGTCCTCTACGGTACTCTTCTTGGAGTTTTTATTATTGTCGTCAACCTTATCCTTTTCGGATTTCTCGTCCTTCTTATCCTTATCCTTGGATGCATCCTTAGCCTTGGTATCATCTGTCTTCTGGCTAGTCTGAACGGTCTGAGCAGCAACTGTCTTTGGATAACGCATTATTATATCGACGCGCCACAGAATCAAAAAAGCTGCAATAGCTAGAATGCCGAGCACGATGACTATGTCATTAAAATTATAGAAAAAATCCTTTAACCTTTTCAAAATGCTTGCCTCCTAAATTTCTTAGAGTTACTTATAATTTATCATATTTCACAGTTTTACACAAATACATTTTGCATAAGGTTTGGGGATGGTATATAATTATTTTGTGAAGATAATAGGAATTAATGACAACGAATCCGGCCAAAGACTTGACCGTTTTCTACGAAAATATTTGAATAATGCCCCGCTTTCTCGAATATATAAGGCGATACGAAAGGACATTAAGATCAACGGCAAAAGATGTAAAGAAGATTACATTTTGCAAGTTGGAGATGAGATGTCACTTTTCATATCTGATGATGAACTAGTTTCTTTAACCAAGGAAAAGCCACGTAATAGAGCAAAGCGACAGTTTGCAATAGTCTATGAGGATGCGCATATCATCGCGGTAAGCAAGCCTTTTGGACTTCTTACTCATGGAGACAGTTTTGAGAAGAAAAACCATTTGGCAAACCAGGTCGTAGACTATTTGATAGAAAAGGGTGATTATGATCCACGCGTGGAGAAATCATTTACTCCTGCACCTGTTAATCGCCTTGACAGAAATACGACCGGCATAGTGCTATTTGGCAAAAATGCACAGTCACTAAGGGAGCTAAACAAGCACATTAGAGAAAGAGGCAGCATAGAGAAGTTCTACATGACGATAGTCAAGGGCGAGCTTAGAGAGAAGCTACACTTGCAGGATTTCATGGTCAAGGATAGGGAGAAAAACCTCGCTTCCATTGTGAGTGAGAAGCAGGCTGTTCGCATGGGTGGCAAGGCGCTCAGCATGGAGACCTTTGTTGAACCAGTGGAGTCATGCAATGGCTACACATTAGTGAAGGTGCAGATTGTAACCGGAAGAACACACCAGATAAGACTTCATATGTCCAAGGCAGGTTATCCTGTAATCGGCGATGTTAAGTACGGCGACAAAAAGGTAAATCAGTTTGTGTCACGTAAATTTTCACTAAACACACAGTTACTTCACGCATATGAGTTAAAATTTTTGATAGAGGATGGAACTTTGTCATATATGAATGGCAAGGTTTTGACATGTGAATTACCTGAAGAATTTCAGAGAATATATAGAGGGTTACTTAGGGAGAAAGATGGAAAAAGAATCCAAAATCGAGAACAAATTTAATACTCAGGAAGTGCCAGATCTCAAGGAATATCTCAAGAACGAACCTCCGCTAATAGATAAATCTAAAAGCGAAGAATCATCTGAAGAAGGCTTGAGCCAGGAGACCGGTAGCAATCAAGGCCAGACTCAGCAGGATGTAAGTTCAGTAGAGCAGACACCTTCAAGACGTCGCAGGAGACGCAATCAGAAGGTAGAGCCAGCGAAGAAGACAACAGGTGGATTCGTCAAAGAGTGGGGTAAGGACGTTGCAATTGCGGTTGTAATTGCCATCCTTGTGATGCAGTTCATCAAACCAACAATTGTAAAGCAGCGCTCCATGCAGCCTAACTTCTACACAAACGATTATCTGTTTATCAGTAAACAGTCCTACAAGTTATTTGGAGGACAGCCTGAGAGAGGCGATGTAATCGTATTCAAATCCAAGCTCGAGGACGCCGAGGGCGAGACTAAGATGCTTATCAAGAGAGTAATAGGTGTGCCTGGCGACGTGATTAGCATTCACGATGGCAAGGTTTATATAAATGGCAAGGAAACCGACGATAGTTACACAATGGATAACTATACGACCGGAGATATTACAGAGCTAGTGGTTCCGGCAGATCACCTGTTCTGCATGGGTGATAACAGAGCCGTGAGCATCGATAGCAGATCTGATAGTGTAGGGCTTGTTTCATACAATGACATTGTAGGCAAGGTCGTATTCAGGGTATTCCCACTACGTAAGTTCGGCACAATTCACAATCCGTACAAGAATTAGAGGATTGAAATGGCAAATAAACAAAGAAAAATGATAGCTAACAATAAGAAGGCGCGTCATGACTATTTCATAGAGGAGACCTACGAGGCGGGAATTGTACTCACGGGTACCGAAATCAAGTCAGCACGTCTTGGTAAAGTCAGCATCAAAGAAAGCTACGCGCGAATCGAAAAAGAAGAGATGATGATATACGGAATGAATATCAGCCCTTATGAGCAGGGAAACCGCTTCAATGTAGATCCGCTAAGACCACGAAAGCTTCTTCTTCACAAGAGAGAGATTCGCAAGCTAATTGGCGCAACTAAGCTAAAGGGGCTCACGCTAGTTCCACTGACCATGTATATAAACGAGTCAGGCCGCGCAAAGATTGAGATAGCTCTTGCAAGAGGTAAGAAGAACTACGATAAGAGAGAGACTATAGCAAAGCGCGATGCTTCCAGAAACATGGAGCGCGCTATGAAGCAAAGATAGATTCCTTAGCTGCAGGATGGGAGGACTTGAGACTGCGTAATCCTGCATTTTCTAGGGTATATCATATATAAGCAAGGCGAAGCTTTGACATGAACATGGGGATGTAAAGGTTTCGACGGGGGTGTAGAAGCCCGATAAGCGAGCCGTGGTTCCGGATCCACGTAAAAAGTCGGACGTTAAATATAAACGCTAAAAATAACAACAAACTCGCATTTGCTGCTTAATTAGCAGCCCGCGTGCCTATTCAGGTTCACCTACAGGCCTGATGTCGGCATCGACTATGTAGGAAAACTTTGCGGTGAGGCCCGTAACCGTAAGGGACTAACGGGATAACTGTGGTAGTAGTCTGCTGATGAGCGGCTGCCACGGCGAAAAATTATTCATCAGCTGCGCTCGGAGAAAATCGAGTGGAAATGCTTTCGGACGCGAGTTCGACTCTCGCCATCTCCACCAAAATAAGCTGCCACGCGATTGGATTAACAATAGCGGATAGGCAGCTTTTTCGTTAGGGGTGCCTGCGAGTGATGAATCTTGTTCTAATCAGATCAGTTGCAACCCAAATGTTAATTTTGAATAGAAGAAAGTAATATAACCATAAAAATAAGAAAGGGAAGAGAAATGAAAATTAAAGTGACAAAAAGACCAACAACTACAAAAGAAAAAGTTATTGGAGGAGCAGGGTGGATAGCAGTGATTGGGTGCATTGTTTATCTAATTATAAAATAGAATAGTATGTGCCGAATGAAAGCATAACGCATATGCGAAACTCATATCCAACACAAGGAGCAAACTATGCAAAACATTATTATCCGAGAAGGATGAGCCATCGTGCGGAGCTGGGGATTACTGTTTTGATGTCTGAATGGGGCAAGGGACTCGGTAAGAGGCTAATGGAAACAGTTATTGAATATGCAAAGAACAGCGGAATAGAGATAATAGAACTTGCAGTCAGAAGCGACAATGAGAGAGCGATTAGACTCTATGAGAAGCACGATTTTAAAGAGATTGGGGAGTATGAATCATATTTCAAAATAGACGAAAAATACGCTGATTTCAAGCTTATGAATCTATATTTGATATAGGTTAATTCATTTGACGGTGGGTAAAAAATTATTATATAATTTTATTGTAAGAGGGAAACAGGTGCAAGTCCTGTGCGGTCCCGCCACTGTGAGTCAGTTTACATTATGACAAGCCAGATACCTTAAACTCCATCTTGCGATGTACAAGGGAGTTATGATTTTTTGGTGCGTAAATACGGTCGCATAGTAGCGACTTTTTTATTTATATTAAAAATAAATTATTTTTATGAAAGGAAATGCAAATGAAACAAGCAAGCAGAACTAGAAAATTATTGGCATTTGTTTTACTTGTTGCAATGACGCTTAGCAGTGTTCAATTCGCCTTTGCGAATACTGGAGAGACTCCAGAAAACACGGCTACTAGTGAAAGTCACGCAAGTGAAAGGGCAGTGCAGCCACGTGCGGCAGCTGATAAGCCTTCGACGGTCGATGAGACCAAGAATAAGCTTGATGAGCCACATTTCGCTGTGGTTGCAATGAACAAAGAGGATGGACTTATTTTTGAGCCACACAATATTTGGGTGGTAGATAAGGAACCTATTTGGCTTGCGCTTAAGAACAGCGGGCATAGTTTTGAGGATCTAGATACCGAAATTAAGAAGATTGACGGTAAGGTGGGAAATTATGTCAGATACTATAACGGTGACAAGTATGACCTTAAGGGCCTCGGAAAAGATGCAGGCGCGCTAGTGTTTACAGATAGACTCGACACTGATGTAAAAACTAAGGAATATCAAGCACTTGTTGCTTTACTAGCTGACCACAAGAGCAAAAGCGCAGAGGAGAGGCAGTTTGATGATATCAAAGCTGCTTACGAGAAGGCTTTGCGTGAGCTTCCAACAGCTGATAAGGAGAAGGCTGTTGCTTTGACGAATGAGCTCAAAGAGGCGTATCAGAAGTACAAGGCATGGAATGCTGAGGAAAAGGCAAAAGTAAGCTTTAATGTGACCATGGATGGCAGGGCTGTTAGCGGTGCTAGTGTTTCTGCTGTCAATAAGTATGGCAAGGAATTCAAGGGGACAAATGGAGCGGCACTTGCTTTGAATAGCGGTGAGTATAAGTTTGTTGTGACCCATGGACAGAACGAAGTCAGTGGAACATTTACAGTGGCTGCGGGGGAGAAGAAGGTAATCGATACTCCTTTGATGCTTGATAACATGATTGCTGATATGAAGTTCATGTCGGGAAATCCAGCAAAAACAGAGCTTCACACAGTTAAGAATGGATATAATGTCACAACAAAGCCATACGATGCAGATTCAGATCTCTATGTAAATATTAAAGCAAATGACGGTGCTCCAAAGGGATATTCTTGGAAGTACAAGCTTTATGCTGTTTACAAGGGCGTATATGATGGCAAGGACTATGGAGATGAGAGTGAATCAAAGAACGTAATTCCATGGGCGAGCAATAATAGAAAGCTCAAGAATGTAATTAATTATGGAATGTCGGCAGACAGCTTTAAGATCAAAGTAGTTCATCAGTTAGAGAATGGCTACATTCAGAGACAGTACTATCCAGTTGATACTCAAAGATTACCAACGCTAAGTAAGCTCGAGGTGACCGATAAGAACGGAAATTCTATACCGCTTAACTTTGATCCTGAGACTATGAGCTATGGCTTTGATACTACGGATGACAAGCTTACATTTGATTTAGCGACACAGAGAAAGAACGCAAATGCAAGCTTCGGAAGTGCAGCAGAAGGATATCTGATCAGAATAAATAATGATTTTGTTGAAGCAGGCAAGCACGAAGTTAATACAAGCCAGGGCTCTTTAACTATTTCGGTAATGAACACAAATACATATACCGAGAATTCGTATAGAGTAGATATCAATAAGGTGCCAAGCTATAGGGTTACGGTCAAAAAAGCAAAGGGCGTTGATGTAAAGCTTGTAAATCAGATGGGTGGTGAAATTAAGGCTGATCAGGTCAAGGAAACAGAGTCTATCTTTAATGTAGGTGCTGGCAATTACGAGTGGGTTTCAACTATAGATAAGGATTATCACGCAAAAGCTTCAATCAAAGTCGAAGCTGGCAAATCCAACACCTTTGAAGCTAAGACACCAGTCAAGGAAGCTTTGATAAACTCGCTTTCGACTGCGAGAAACTACAATGTAAATCCACCTAACCCATTTAAAGAAGCAAGTGGAAAGACCTTTGATTGGAAGGATCACAGCTATAAGTATGTTGTTCCAGACTACTCGAGCATCTTTGATGTAAAGATTGAGAAGGCTAACAAAGATATTGTTATTACAAGAGGCGACTACACTACCTACGATGGAACAAAGACAAAGGCCGAAAATTGGTTTAGTGGAGTTAGCTCTCAGAAAATAAATAAGTTTATCAATGTAGGTGGACTAAACAACTCTGTGAATTTGACAGCGTCAAAGAAATCAGGTGGAGTTACATATTATCAGGACTACAAGATTAGCACAGTTAGAAGCACATCGCTTCATTCACTTGATATAACAGACAATTTTGGTAAGACAGTTGAGCTTTATGCGAACGGAAAGACTGGCTATTTCGATACGGTAAACAAGTATCAGGCTGAGGTTCCTAGCGATGTAAACTCAATTGACCTAAGCTTCACCTTCCCTGGAGAGGATGAAAGTGAAGAGGCTGTTGGAAGGTATGTTGCAAAAATTCGCGGAAATGACTATGTAAGAACTCAGGACGGTAAGCCTATCAAAGTGAACCTAGAACTTGACGCAAGCAAGTCTGAGGAAGATGTTGAAATCGAAGTTGTAAATACAGAGACAGGAAATGTGAGCAATAAGTACACTATTAAGGTATCAAAGGCACAGCCTGTAGCGGTTAGATTCAATACAAATCCTAAAGATTCACGCATAAGCCTAAAAAACGAGAAGAGTGGAAAAGCTGTAAGCCCAGAGGCAGACGGAAGCTTCCTTCTTGTTAAGGGAACATCATATACTTACACGGTTACACATGCTGACTATATTGCTCAGTCAAAGACATTTAAGCAGGCTAATCAGACCTCTATAAACGTAACCCTTGTAAAGGCTCCAGTAAATTCAAAGCTAAACAAGGATCTAAAAGCGGAGTGGCCAAACTTTAGATACGACACTAATAACAATGGCGTTCTAAACTATCCACTTCCAAGAAATGCGTCGGAAACAGCACTTTATTGGGCTACAAAGTTTGGATCTGCCGACATGTACGGCTCACTCGGATGCCCAATTATGGTAGACGGATACATATATAACTATGCAGGAACAACGATTCTGAAGTTCGACTCCATGACAGGTGAAATCGTAAAAACTGCTCAGATGAAGAAGAAATCTTCATTTGCTATAAATGCACCTACTTATGCAGAGGGAATGATTTTCGTGGGCCTCGAAGACGGAACGATTCAGGCCTTTGATGCAGAGACCTTAGAGTCGCTATGGATTTACGAAGCACCTCGCGGAGGACAGCCAAATTGTCCAATTGCCTACAAGGACGGCTATATCTACACAGGCTTCTGGGTTGGCGAAGAAAGCAGAGCAGAATTCGTTTGTCTATCAGTTACAGACGAGGATCCAACAAGAACTGACGAGGTTAAGTCAGCTTCATGGGTTCACGAAGGAAGCGGTTACTACTGGGCAGGTGCTTATGTAGGAAACGGAAATGCTGGTGCGATAGAAGTTGCATCAAAGCAGGCTAGAACCTACATAGTTGTCGGCTCAGATGACGGAAAGAGCACAGGAACAGCTTATGGTGAGCTTCTTTCACTTGATCCGATAAATGGAAGAGTAATTGACTCAATCAAAGATACCTTTGTTGGCGATATCAGAAGCACAATAATGTTTGATAAGGAAACAGCAAGGTATTACTTTGTTACAAAGGGTGGATACTTCTGTTCAGTCAAGCTAAATGAGGACGGAAGCTTTGATAGAGATTCCATCAAAACGCTCTCGCTTCTTCCAAAGAACTACCAGAAGTATCTATCAGGTAGCTCAAAGTCATACATTCCTTTTAGTGCATCAACTCCCGTAATTTACAAGGGAAGAGCATATATAGGCGTTGGTGGAAGCGGAAATTTCGCTCCATATAGTGGACATAATATATCAGTAATTGACCTTAAGAGTAACACTATTGCATACTCAATTGAGACTAGAGGATATCCACAGGCGAGCAGCCTGCTGACAACAGCATACGAGAAGGATGACCATAGCGTATACGTATACTTCTTTGAGAACCTGACACCAGGAAAGATGAGAGTTATCAAGGATAAACCAGGTCAAACTGCACCGTCTGAGGTACAGATTGAAACAGACAACAGGCAGAACCAGTATACAGTTGCGCCTACGCTTTTCACTCCATCAGGCGCTCATGCTCAGTATGTAATTTGTAGCCCTATCGCTGATGAATACGGAAATATATATTTCAAGAACGATTCGTCACATATGTTCATGATAGGACCTACAATTAAAGAGCTTAGGATTACACAGAAGCCTAAGAAGACTGAGTACACAGTGGGAGAGACTTTTGATCCTACAGGACTTAAAGTTGAGGCGGTATACAGTACTGGTAAGACTAGAGATATAACAAAGTACATAGGTTACAATACAAATCCACTTAGCCTAGATGATGAGGACTTTGAAATTAGACTTAAAACAGGGTCAAGAATGTATCAGGATAAGGATGGAAAGACAGATGTCACATATATTCCTCCTACGGCATTCCTCGATCTAACAATTAAGCTAAAGCATAAAGAAGAGCCTGCAAAGGAACCGCTTAGAATAGCTGGTGTGGATCGATATGAGACTTCACTGAAGGTAGCTGAACAGCTTAGGAAGGTCATGAATGTTGATAAGTTTGATGCAGTAGTTGTTGCATATGGTGATAATTATGCGGATGCGCTTTCAGGAGCATATCTTGCAAAGGTAAACAATGCACCACTTCTTCTGATTAACGAACATAATATGCAGGGTGCTTTAGACTATATCAATAAGTACCTTAAGCCTGGAAAATCAAGCAAGGTCTACCTGCTAGGTGGAAAGGCTGTAATGCCAGAGGTTATGAGAACGAAATTGGAAAATAAATTCACTGTAAAGAGAATTTCTGGAGAAGATCGTTTTGCAACAAATATGGCTATCCTAAAAGAGGCTGGTGTTAACAATGAGGAAATTTTGATCTGCTCAGGCTATGGATTTGCCGATAGCCTATCAGCGTCAGCATCAGGACGACCAATACTGATTGTAGATAACTCATTGTCTAGCGAACAGCTTACATACCTAAAGAGTATAAATAGCAGAAAATACACCATAATAGGTGGATATATATCCGTAAGCAGAACTGTTGAGGGAACGCTTAAGGGAATGGGAACTACAGCAAGAGTGTTTGGAGAAGACAGATATAGAACTTCAACAGAAATTGCAAAGTTTTTCTTTAAAAAACCTAATAGTGTAGTCATTGGATACGGTGATAATTTCCCAGATGGACTTTGTGGAGGTGTTCTGGCAGAAAAACTAGGTGCGCCACTACTTTTGATAAATGGGAATAATACTGAATCAGCTAGTGAATATGTAAAATCCAATTCTATTAAGGAACAAATCGTTCTTGGAGGTAAGACTTTTATACCTGATTCAGCACTTAATGCCATAATTAGATAGTCACAGTAACAAAAAGCCCGCTTGCTTTGCAAGCGGGTTTTTCTGGTTTATTTGCCTTTAATAGCAATTTATCTCAGTTTATTGAACTCTGGGGGTACAATTTGCTGATAATATCCTTAGTTATTGTAACTAGTTATCTTCTCTCTGGAAGTGCTCCTTTGCAAAGTCCATTTCCTGAACAAACTCAGCTGTTCCTAGGTACTTTCCGTTCTTGTCACGCACTGCCATGTACTTGATTAGCATTGTCTTGCCCTGCTTTTCTGCCCATACTGGGAATTCGTCTCTAACGCCGTTTCTGAAGTCCTCGATGATTGTTCTAACCATTGGCTCAATCTTAGGAGGGTGGCAGGTGAAAACTTCTCTATCTATAGCCATAGAAGGCCTCTTAAAGAGCTTTGGTCCTTCGTTAAAGTAGCGGTTGATATTGTTTTCATCTACGAATGTAATCTCAACTGGAATTGTGTTCAAAAGAGCAGTTAGCTGCTCAAGAGTAACGTGTCCGCCAGGCATTACGATTTCATCGTTATTAGACGATGATGCAGCATTTTCAACAGCTTCGCCTTCTGCCTTCTTATCAAACATTGTCTTCTCATATTCCTCAGCCTCAGGCCAAACATTGGCAACGATGCCCATGCAGTCTGCGTAGTCCTTGGAGTCGTGGTAGATTCTATACCAATCTTCAGTAGCAAAGTTTAGTGCACAGATAGGGAAGAGGATATTTGACTCCTTGTAGATCATCTCTTCAGCTCTTGTCAAAACTGCTGAAACCTTTTCGAACCATGCGTCATCAAAAGTACGTTTCTTTGTTAGAGCAGTCATCTCATCTCTAATCTCATCGTCAACAGTCCACATAACATTTGATGGACCTGAAATGCCGTACTGTACATTTAGGTGAGGGTAGATAAGGTCGCCTTTTTCCGCATAGTGGATAGCGATTTCTCTTACGCCCTCAAGCTTATTTAGAATCTCTTCGTTGCTAGCTTTGTTTTCGATAGCAGCTCTTGTGTCGCTAATTCTCTGAGCTAGAACATCGTTTTCACGTGTCAAAGTTTCGAGTGGGTGGCCAGGGATTGCAATTAGGGTTGCTGCAAGCTGAAGCTTGTCCTGCTGAAGCTTTTCTCTTTCTTCTGCTGTGCTCATTGGGCCAGCGCTGTTAGCAGCTAGAGTGTTCTTAATCTCTTCCTGCTTCTTTGCCTTCATTGACTCAATTACAGCGCTTCCAGCATTTGCAATCTTCTCCTCCTGTGTTGCACCATGGAAAAGTGCTGAGTGTAGGTCGCAAAGCTTCTGAATCTCAGTAATTGGAGTTCCTTCTGCGATGAGCTCCTGCTCAGCCTGCATGATCTCTGAAGCGTCAACACTGTTGAACTTCTCAACGAAATCAGCTTTAACAGACTCTAGATCTTCGCCTTCTCCAAGTCTTTTTAGGTAGCCCTTGAGAAGTGCAGTTCTTTCTTCCTTTGATTCAGGTGCGCCAGAAGGCTTAGCATCATCGCTACCTGCCTCGTCTAGGTTTACAGTGCTTGGCATCTCGCCAACGAGCTGAAAGCCATTTGATGTAAGAGTGCTAACAACGTCTAACATCGAAATACCCTTCATCTTTGCACCCTTTGGAATTGTCATGATCTTTCCAATTGAGTTGAGCATTGCTTTCTTGTTTATCTCTGTGAATCCTAGATCGTACATGATCTGCTGTAGTTCAGGGTATTCTTTAACTAGGTCGTGTACTGAACGGTTTAAATCTAATGGTTTCATATCTATTCTCCTTTTAAAATCAATTATCCTAATATGAGCCTCGGCTCATTTACTATCTTTTATGTCTCTATTATACATATACACAAAAGATAATTATGTAACATCGGTTACATTTTTTGATGGAAAATAATTTTATACAATTTTTTATCAAAAGTAGAAGCCTGTGCGGTCGCGCGCCTAAATCCATAGGGCGACGGCGACTTCTCATCAAAAGGGCTACTCGTTGTTTTTGAGCGCCTCGGAAATCGGAATCCTTTTGATGTGCCTAAACTGCAAAGCAGCTGAAACAACAAAGCTCGCTACAGATATTATCAAAGTCTTGACATATACTGATGTACTGATGTATAAATCTACCCAGCCTGAGAAGGAGCTAGTTGATATTTTATATACTACTGCCATGATTTTAGAGCCAATAGGTATGCTCAAAACAAGGCTTATCAGGAAGATTATCGCACTTGAAATTACATATAACTTTGCAATTTCAGAGCTTCTGTAGCCCAAAATCTTTATAAGGGATATTGAAATTACATTATTATCTAGAATAACCTTTGTGACTAGGTAGGCCAATATGATACCCATTATCGCTGAGACGAGAACTACCATCTCAAATATACCTGACATAGAATTAAGCATTTGATCTGCTATGGCAGTGTAATCCTCAGGAGTGTTTATAACATGGATATTGCTGTCCGGAATGTCCTTGAGTTTCTCATTTGTAAGGTATGAATTGAACCAGTCATCAGGTTTATCAAAGTCCTTTCTGAAGAGGCTTTGTCTCATGAATATCGAAAGTCCCTGCTTGTATTCATAGCTTCCAGCAATTTTATATGTGTAGCTCTTGTCCTTATATTCCGTTGTGAGCTTAATCTTGTCACCGACCTTTAGGTTATATTTCTGAAGGTAGCTATCGCTTACAATGACGGATTTATCGTCATCTGGTAGCTTAGGCATATTCTTATAGTATGCCGACTTATCAGGAACACCTAAAACATAAATATCATCTGGGTTTTCAAAGCCTTCCTGCTTATATTTTAGAGTATTTACACAGATCTTCTCTGCATCCTTGTTTGCAGTATCAGTAGGAGTTTTTAGCACATACTGGTATTTTGCCGGTGCAGTTTTAGCAACCGTATCCTTATAGTGAATGAAGAGCGTTTGCATTGTCATGCTGTAAATCATCAGAGTGCTGGCAAATAATACTCCGAGGAACAAAACTAGGAAGTTTCCTTTATTTTGAAGGATTATTCTTAGTCTGAACCTCGACATAAAGCTAAAAGGTGGCAGCTTTGTAGCGTTCTTTGACTTATTTCTCTTAAGGTCATGTCGTAGGAACTTAAGCGGTGAACGCCTGAGCGAATAGCTGATAATCAAAAGGTTTACGAGCAAAACTATGATTATCGTCGAAACTGTCGTCGCATAAAAAGCATATGAACTCCAAGTCATCTTAAATGGAGGAAGCGAGTAGGAATTATAGTAAAGCCCTGCAACGAGGCCTTTAAAATAGGTGTATCCTAGGATATTTCCCAAAATCGCAGAGAGTAAGCTAATGAGTATAGGAATTCTCATATAGTGCCATGTTAGTTCGGCACGTGTGTATCCAGATGCGAGCAGAGTTCCGACAGATTTCGATTCCTTGTCTATCATGCTAAGCGTTGTAATAGCAAAGATAAACGCCATTATAATCATGACTATGGCAAGCAAAACGAGTATTACGGATTGATCTCTACCCATGTCGTTTCCCGTAAATATTATTGCCTGATTTTCCTTGGCCGGTATGAATTCATCAAGAGTGATTTGCTGATAGGCCGCCTTGATAGCAATATACTTAGCTAAGTCATCATAGAGCTTTTTTTGTTTAGTTTCACTAAGGTTTTTACTATTCTTCCATGCGAATACATGTGTTGTCGCAGCATCGCTTAAGCGATCAAAGCCTTCGTTTGTAACTGTTGCTACTGTAAAGTCCTGAGCATTAAAAATTGTGTCCGTATTCTTTGGGAATAGGGCACTGTAGTCGGAAAGAGCTATGAGTCCGACTATCTTAAAACTCTTACCTTTCAATTTGACGGTGTCGCCGATTTTTAGGGAATTGTTTTTGGCAAATAGTCTATCTATGCCAAGCTCATCGCTCTTCTCTGGAAGCCTGCCATCCATGAGACTCGCTTTGTTCACCTTTTCACGGTTTACAAATATACGATATTTATTTTTGCCAGCTTTCACTTCCTTGTATGATATGTCATAGAGTTTAACATCGTTTTCGTCTTCAATACTTTTTATAAAACTTTCATCAGGAGCAGCAGAAAGACGAAAGTGGCCGTCTTCTATATCGTATTTTTCAAAGCTCTCGTTATATGTAACTTCCATGCTATGGTCGGTCGCAAGCATACCCGATGTAAATCCAATCATCAAAGTTATAAAACAAAATATAGCTAAATATCTTCCCCACTCGTGCTTTATTTCGCGTTTAGTTCGTTTATTTAAAGGGTTTCGCATGTCACACCTACCAATCTAGATCAGCTGCTGAAATCTTGCTCTGGTTGCGTGAAGACTCTCTCACAGTACCATCTCGGAGTGTGATTACAGTGTCAGCCATATTCTTGATTGCATCGTTGTGGGTTACGATGATGATTGTGCTTTGATATTTCTTGTTAACTTCGCTTATAAGACTGAGAATTTCCTTTGATGTATTGTAGTCTAGCGCGCCAGTCGGCTCGTCACACAGAAGCAAATCAGGGTTTTTGACAATAGCTCGACCTATGGAAACTCTCTGCTGTTGGCCGCCTGAAAGCTGATTAGGAAGTTTGTGCTGGTGCTCAGTAAGACCAAGTGTTTCAATTAAATCGTCAATATCTAATGGCTTCTTGCTAAGATATGCTCCGACCTCGATGTTTTCCCTAGCCGTGAGGTTGGGAATTAGGTTATAGAACTGAAAAACGTAGCCGAGGTGGTTACGCCTGTAGTTAGAAAGTTCCTTTTGATTCATGCTCTCTATTGCAGAACCGTCTATAACAATGGAACCTGAATCTGCGCTTTCTATGCCGCCGATGATGTTCAGAAGTGTTGATTTGCCAGAGCCTGATGGACCGAGCAAAACACATAACTCACCACGTTCTATATCTAGACTAATACCATTCAAAACCTTCGCAAGGCTGTCGCCGTAGCCGTAGGATTTGTTGATTTCTTCAATTTGTAAAAACATTACTGTCCTCCTAAAGTTTTATGACAATCCAATTTTGATACATAGCGTAGCTTACATACATCAAAAGAGGATTTTGCAATATTTGTATGCTGAAGTTAGTAAAGACTAACTTAACGAAATAATTATAAAACTTTGATATAAAAGATACAAGGGTTCAGGAAAATTAATTTGAGGTATTTTGATATATAATGGTTGAATCTAAATAATCTAGGGTAATATTTCTCACTAAGAGACAATGTAGGTAATAAGTACCAATATTTATTTGATATAATTTATAACATGAAATGTTTATTTCAGGAGGTGTAGACATGGCAAAGATTTACAAGAATGTAACAGAGCTTATAGGAGGAACACCACTGCTTGAGGTAAAGAACATCGAGGCGGCGGAAAATCTTGAGGCGAGAGTCTTAGTTAAGCTAGAATATTTGAATCCAGCAGGCAGTGTTAAGGATAGAATTGCAAGAGCGATGATAGAGGATGCAGAGGCTAAGGGTCTGCTAAAGAAGGGCAGCACCATCATTGAGCCAACATCAGGAAATACAGGAATCGGACTTGCTTCAGTAGCGGTATCAAAGGGATATAGAATCATCTTGACAATGCCTGAGACTATGAGTGTTGAGCGTAGAAATATACTTAAGGCTTATGGAGCAGAGCTCGTTTTGACAGATGGAACAAAAGGGATGAAGGGCGCAATAGCAAAGGCTGAGGAGCTGTCTAAGGAAATTGAGAATAGTTTCATCCCAGGACAGTTCATGAACCCAGCAAACCCTAAGGCTCATGAGGAGACAACAGGTCCAGAGATTTGGGAAGATACAGATGGAGAGGTAGATGTCTTCGTATCAGGTGTAGGAACCGGTGGAACAGTTTCAGGAACAGGAAGATTCCTTAAGAGCAAGAAGCCTAGTGTAAAGGTTGTTGCTCTTGAGCCAGAAGATTCAGCTGTAATCTCTGGGGAGGCAGCTGGTCCTCATAAGATTCAGGGAATAGGAGCAGGATTCATTCCAGACACTCTCGATAAATCTGCATTTGACGAGGTTCTTAAGGTTAGTAATGATGAGAGCTTTGAAGCTGCAAAGCTTCTAGCACACAAGGAAGGTGTCCTCGTTGGAATTTCATCAGGTGCTGCTTTGAGCGCTGCGCTAAGACTTGCAAAACTACCTGAGAACAAAGGAAAGACAATAGTTGCGCTTCTTCCAGATAGTGGAGATCGCTACTATTCGACACCGCTATTTACAGAATAAGCTAGTTTTAGATTTGATTTTACCCGTATTTGCGTATTTGCAGATGCGGGTATTTGCATTTGGGGATTTTTTGGTTTTGCTTTTAACTCATGGTGATACATGGTAACATATTGCTGAAGGAGATCTAGATGAATACAGATTTAATTTTTAAAATTTTTACATACGGATGTGCGGTGTTTTTCTCGATTTTGCAAGGCAATGCGGCTGTCTATTTATTTAACAGGATGCCCGCGGAATGGCTTTGCGACTATGACGAGGATCCATCTGAGGAGCTTAAGTCCATGGATGTGCAGAGGGTCAAGAGTATGCCGTGGAAGTATCTTTTTAGCATGCTCTTTATCGTTATCAATATGACCTTGGTAAGAGAAGATTTTCAGTTTGCGATAGCAAGTAGCTGTGTGCTTTGGCTTTTGCTTGAGCTTTCGATAGCCGATGTTAAATTCAATATTTTACCAGACCAGCTGATAATTTTGCTCGGAGTTTGTAGTATAGGTTTCATACCATACAAGGATGACTTTTTGGAGATTTTAACCGGGGGGCTAATCGCATTTGTTATTATATTTGTAATTGCTTTGTTAGGAAAGATAAGCTATCGCAAGAATACCATGGGAGGCGGTGATATCAAACTATTTACTGCCATTGGGCTAATCTGTGGAAGCTTCGGAAGTATTTTTATTTTGGTAGGAAGCTACATGCTCCTGGCCATTCATGCTATTTGCCTTTTGGTATACGCAGTGGCAAGACCTAAGTACAAGCTAAAGGAATATATGCCTATGGCACCGTACATAGCGATTATCACAGCAATTTACCTGATATTCTTCTGGGACATTAGGTTTATATAATATTTTATATAGCTGTACAGTGGCAATTTTGATATAATATTGTTTATGGAAAAAAATATTCTTTTGACATTGGAATATGACGGCAGCCTATTTCATGGCTGGCAGGAGCAGGACGGGCAGATTACTGTTCAGGGAAGGCTCGAGGAAGCACTGAGTTTGGTGTGCCAAAAACCGATTAAGGTTTCGGGAACGAGCAGAACTGACGCGGGGGTTCATGCTCTAGCTCAGTGTTGTAATTTCAAGGAGGATATTGAGATACCTACGGACAGAATCGCACGTGCCGTAAACAATATGCTATCGGGCGGGAGATACGGTGCTGGCAGTAAGGTCAGTGCGATTAGAGTGCTCTCAGCAGAAGAAAAACCTGAAGATTTTCATGCACGTTTTGACTGTAAGGGAAAGAAGTACATATATAGGGTGTGCGATGAGGGCGTCAGCGTATTTGAACGCAACTATTGTTACTTTGTGGATGAGAAGCTTGATATTGATGCCATGAGCGAGGCCTGCAAGTATCTTGTTGGAACTCATGACTTCGCTGCGTTTCAGTCGGCTGGAGGAAATCCTCGCAAGACCACGGTGAGGACTATAAGTTCTGCGAAAGTAAGCAGAATCAATAAGGCTGGAGACGGCTCAGAGGTACAGATAGAAGTCTGTGGTGATGGATTTCTCTACAATATGGTGAGAATTATCACAGGAACCTTGGTTGAGATTGGTATTGGCAAAAGAGCATCAAGCGATATGGAATCAATAATTTCAAGTGTTGATAGGAAACAAGCGGGTCATACTGCACCGCCATGCGGGCTCTACCTCACAGAAATCTATTTTGAGGATTTATTTGATCAGGAGTAGATATGGATTTAAATGTAGATCTAAATATATATGAAATATTAGCGGCTTTTGGCATGTCAGTCGTGATTGCTTTTGTGTTTACTCCAATAAGCATCAAGATTGCTCACCGAATAGGGGCAATAGATGTGCCTAAGGATTGGAGAAGGATGCACCAGCACCCTATTCCTCGCTTTGGAGGTCTTGCCATATTTGTTAGCGTAATGGTGACTCTTGCGGTTTTGCAGTGGGATGAGCCCAGAATTAGGGTTGCCATGCTTGGTGGAGCCTTGATGTATTTGCTAGGCGTAGTTGATGATCTAAAGAATCTACCTGCTTTGGTTAAGCTAATATGCCAGACGGCAGTTGCAATTCTGATGTTCTCAATGGATATGAGGATATCCTTTATAGCAAACTATTTTGGAGAAGGCAGGCTGCATTTTAATACAGCACTTTGCTTTGTTGTTACAGTTCTTTGGATAATTGGCATCACAAATACGATAAATATTATAGACGGACTTGATGGTCTTGCAGCAGGTATTTCAGCTATTGCGGCGCTTTGCATTGCTTATATAGCCTACATACACGGTGGAATAGCAGGAATGCCAATAGTATGCATAGCCATGGTTGCTATTGCAGGAAGCTGCATAGGCTTTTTACCTTTTAACTTCTCGCCAGCAAAGACTTTTATGGGTGATGGTGGAGCTTTGTTCCTTGGATTTATGATTGCAATTCTATCAGTTGTAGGGCCTCTTAAGAGATCGACTATGATTGCGGTGGTTGTTCCTGTTGTAGTTCTTGCAATTCCAATCTTTGATACTTCGTTTGCAATTTTGAGAAGAATGGTTAATCGCAAGCCTATCATGGAAGCGGATAAGGAACATTTACACCACAGACTCATGGCATATGGATATGGACAGAGACGCACTGTAATCATGCTCTACGGCATAAGCGCGATAATGGGGATGTCTGCTGTTTTAATCAGCCGTGAGCTTTATAAGGATGCGGTTGTTCTTGCATTAATTGCAGGAGCTTATCTATACGTGTTCCTGACTGATCCGAACCATAAGATGCCTCGTATTAAGGCGGTCAATATCGCTCAGGAGGAAAAGAAGGCGCACTTCAAAAACGATGGAGCAAAGGCTTCTGAAGATGCATCTGGCAAGGATAAATAGGAATGCTCTGCGAGATAGTTCATTGTTTTTGCGAGCAGGGCATGATGTTAGAGCAATAAATTAGCGCCTCGTCCAAAGCGAGCGCTATTTTTGATATAGAGATATGGAGAAAAACATGGAAATGGTAGAACGTCTCAGCACCGATAGGCGCGAGAAAGCGGCTCTGCGAAGTCAGCTTATTAAAATAGCAGTGCCGATTGCGATTCAAGGAGTAGTGTCCACGACTCTTGGACTTGTGGACGACTTGATGGTTGGTTTTCTAGGTGAAGTCGAACTTGCGGCTGTTGGCGTCGGAAGTCAAATCTTCCTGATTCACTACATGCTTATATATGGAATGACGAGCGGAACAGCGACCTTTGTTGCGCAGTTTTATGGTGCAAATGATAAAAAGAATATGAGAAGGTGCATAGGATTTTCAGTGACTGCGATGCTTGCAGTAAGCACAATTTTCTTTATCTTGAACATGGTGTTTACTAGAGAAATACTATCCTTTTATACGACTGATGAGAGGGTTCTTGACCTTGCTGTGGTCTACATGAGGACTAATAGCCTTCAGTTTATCTTCATAGCCTACTCTGTTCCAGTACTGATGGGCTTTCAGACTTCACAGCAGACGAAGGTTCCTATGGTGGTCAGTGTAGTTGTATTTACCACGAATACCTTCCTAAATTATCTTTTCATTTATGGAAAGTTTGGCATGCCTATGCTCGGCGTTCAAGGTGCTGCTCTTGGAACTGTTATTGCAAGACTTATGCAGGTTTTGATTGTTACGGGATTTCTATTCTCAAATAGCAATATGTTTAAGGGTCCAATACGTGACTACTTTGATTACAATAAAGAACTTGTGAAAAGAATCGTCAAAAACGCAACCCCAACTACCACAAATGAGGTTCTCTGGGGTGCTGGACAGACTATGTATGCGGCCGCGTTTAATCGCATTGGAACGACTGCCTTTGCGGGCTTTCAGGCAGCTGGTTCAATTACAAGTATTTTCTTCTTTGCAGCCTTTAGTGTGGGGGATGCGAGTCTGACTTTGATAGGGCAGAGACTTGGAGAAAACAAGAAGGAAGAGGCTTGGAGAGCTTCTAAATATCTGCTTAAGGTGGGGGTAATTCTTGGCGCGGTTACTGGTCTTGTAATGATGCTTCTATCAAAGCCGCTTAGTGAACTGTTCAACCTATCGGAGACCGGAAAGTACTATACTTTCTTAATACTTTTGATTCAGGGTGCATTCATGTCCATCAATCTGCATAATGGAATACAGATTACAGGTACTCTTCGTGCGGGTGGAGATACGCGCTTTGCCATGCTTGCTGAGTCAGGATGCGTTTGGCTGGTTGCAGTACCACTCGCCTTTGCATCGGCGATATGGTGGCATCTTCCAATTTATTTAGCTGTGATTTTGGTAAAGACGGAAGAAATAGTGAAATTCATTGTTTTATTTAAGAGGTATCTATCCAAAAAATGGATGAATGTGATGATAGATAATCTATAGATGAAGCTCGTTGCATCAAAAAAGACTTGTGCAAACTCCAAGAAGCACACAAGCCTTTGATATCTAATTTATAGCATTATCTCGCCACTTGCGAGTAGAGCTGCCTTGCCTCCAACTTTGATCTTGCAGTCAACTGAGCCGTCAGCCTTCGAATCAGCGTTGATTTCAGTGAGTATAGCTGATGGTCTTCCCATGGCTTCTCCCTGAACTAGGTTACAGCTGTCACTAGCACCAATGCATCTGTTCAGGTATAGGTAGTAGGTCAAAGCGCCGCTTGCAGTTCCAGTTGCAGCTTCCTCATCTATATCGTATAGAGGGGCGAAGTTTCTGCAGTGCGCGGTAACGCCATCCTCTGAGCCTAAGGTAAATGCGTGAACTCCTGTAACCTTGTATTCCTCAGACACCTTTGATAAAAGGAACATATCTGGCTGAAGGGCGTCTAGCTCCTCACGAGTCTTGACTGGTAGCATTATATCTGGAAGTCCAGTCGAGATAATCATTGGACGAAGCTCTAGGCTTGCATCGTACTCGGTTCCCATTATCTCGTAGATTCTATCAAGCTCAAGCGGATTATCCATAAGGTGCATGAACTTAGGGGCAGCCATTTCCATCATTACGAAGGAATCCTTGACTTCAATATTGATATCGCCTGCCTTTGTATGATTTAGGCACTGGCAATTCTCAGATATTACTCCTGCACTCATCAAGCAGTAGAAAGCTGCGATTGTAGCATGTCCACAGAGGTCAACCTCGGCAACTGGAGTAAAATATCTAACATTGAACTCGTTATCTGAGAGCTGCTTTATAAATGCTGTCTCTGAGTAGCGAAGCTCAGCTGCAGTCTTTATCATGGTTTCATCTGACGGAAAATCCGCGCCACTTGGAAGAAGCACTACGCCTGCTGGATTGCCGCCAAAGAGTGTATCGCTGAATGCGTCAGCAATGAAAAATTTCATAGGATATCCTCACTTTCAGATTTTTATCTGAGTAAAGTATATATCAATATTCTGGTCTTGAAAAGAGAAAGAATTTATATAAATTTAGTCCTACAAGGGAGAGAAAACGGAAATGACAGACAAAAATTCATCAAAACTCGCTAACGAAAGCAAAAGCTTTCTAGAGAAATACGTCAAAATAATCGTCGTGCTAGCGGTAATTGCAGGCTCGTCATCGGGCATCTTTGGTAGAGCGATTGAGGCACCTTCAATGGCCATAGGTTTCTGGAGGCTCACACTAGGGCTTCCGTTCTTTGCAATACCAGTGCTTATAAAAGAGCGAAAGGAACTTGTTTCTGTATCAAAGAAGAACCACGTAAGTACATTTCTTGCAGGAGCATTTCTGTTTGGACATTTCTTTTGCTGGTTCAATGCAGTTAAGCTCACGAACATAGGCAGTGCAGTCGTTCTAGCAGCGCTTCATCCGCTCGTCGTGATAATTCTAACTGTTTTCGTATTTAAGCGTAAGGTTAGCGTGAGACAAATTCTTGGAATCGTTCTAGCTTTGCTAGGTGGAACCATGGTTGCTGGCTTTGATTACAGGGAGCTTTCACAGGGAAACTTCACTGGCGATATTCTTGCTTTTCTTGCAGCAATATTCATGGGACTATATTTTGCAATTGGAAACGAAGTCCGAAAGGAAGTTAGTGGAAAGGTCTATGTATTTCTCGTGTTCTTAGCTTGCTGGATTTGCTTTTCCATAGGCATAATTGCAACGAAGACACCGGTGCTAGGCTATTCACTCAAGGATTATGCTTTGATTTTGGGTCTAACTTTGGTATGTCAGATAGGTGCTCATGCAGTATTCAACCTCTGCTTCGGCTATGTCGATTCTCTTTATGTATCTGCTTGGGAGTCTGGAGAGTCAGTATTTGCAATTATTTTGAGCATCGTATTCCTAGGACAGTTCCCAAAACAGTGGGAAATCATGGGATGTGCAGTCGTTGTAGCGGGACTTCTTTACTACAATTATTTCTCATCAAAACAAGAAAAATAGGTTTTCGTATTTGCATAGATTTGGGGAATAAACTATAATAGGGATGTAGGCTTAATGCCTATCGAAAAGAATATATTACGTGTTGTAATGTGCAGCCGTATATTGAATTAATTATGAAACGAATTCAAGTAACTGAAAGGAATGAGAGATATGGCTTATTTGGAAATCGTACAGGTTATAGGTAGAGAAATTATGGATTCACGTGGTAATCCTACTGTTGAGGCTGAAGTATATCTTGAGGACGGCAGCATGGGCAGAGGCGCTGCACCAAGTGGAGCTTCTACAGGTGAATTTGAGGCACTCGAGCTCAGAGACGGTGACAAGAGCAGATACGACGGCAAGGGAGTTCTCAAGGCTGTTGATTTTATAAACAATGAGATCGATGAGCTTCTTCTAGGAATGGATGCTTCAGATATCTACGCTATAGACAAAGCGATGATAGATGCTGATGGAACAGAGGATAAGTCACGCTTTGGTGCGAATGCTATTCTTGCAGTTTCTATTGCTTGCGCTAAGGCAGCAGCTAACTCACTAGACATCCCGCTATATAGATTCCTAGGCGGACAGTTCGGAAACGTTCTTCCTGTACCTATGATGAACATTCTAAACGGTGGTGCTCACGCTAGCAACACTGTTGATACACAGGAGTTCATGATCATGCCAGTCGGAGCATCAAGCTTCGCAGAGGGTCTTCGTCAGTGCGCTGAGGTATATCACAAGCTAGGCAAGCTTCTCAAGGCAGAAGGATATGCTACATCAGTAGGTGATGAGGGTGGATATGCACCTAACCTATCTAGCGATGAGGAAACTCTAGAGTACATCCTAAAGGCAATCAAGGATTGTGGATATGAGCCAGGTAAGGACTTTGTTCTAGCTATGGACGCAGCAGCAAGTGAATGGAAGGGCAGTGCTAAAGGCCAGTACAAGCAGCCAAAGAGTGGTAAGGAATTCACATCAGCTGAGCTAGTTGCTCATTGGAAATCACTAGTTGACAAATACCCTATCGTTTCAATCGAAGACGGTCTTGATGAAGAGGACTGGGAAGGCTGGAAGATGATGACAGAGGAGCTAGGCGATAGACTTCAGATCGTTGGAGACGACCTCTTTGTTACTAATACTAAGAGACTTCACAAGGGCATAGAGCAGGGCTGTGGAAACTCAATCCTAATCAAGCTAAACCAGATTGGTTCAGTTTCAGAGACAATTGAGGCTATCAAGATGGCTCAGAAGGCTGGCTACACAGCAGTTGTTTCACACCGCTCAGGAGAAACAGAGGATACAACAATTGCCGACCTTGCAGTAGCGCTAAACGCAGGACAGATTAAGACAGGTGCTCCTAACAGAAGTGAGAGAGTTGCTAAGTACAACCAGCTGCTTCGTATAGAGGAGGAGCTTGATGAGAACGCAAAGTATGCAGGACTTGCAGCGTTCAACCAAAAACACTAATTAATGTAAAATGGACTGTGTGCGGGCCTTGGTCATGCGCACAGTCTTTCTTAAAAGTAGATTTCAATCAAAGGAGGATGATAATATGCAATATAAATTATCAAATAAGCCTCTTTCAGAGCTTAGCTGCGATTATGAGCTTTGCTTTGTAGAGGGAGACAAGATAGAAACCCTAGCTGACAAGGATGTTCTTGAGCTTTGCAAGTTCAGTGAGGGAGATGTAATGGATGTACCGGCATCTCGCAGAGTTTACGCCAGCCTAGAGGATAAGGACCTAGAATCTCTGAGACTTGTTCTAGCAAAGGTTGTTAGCAAGATTAAGGGTCATAATATCAAGAGTCTTAAGACAAAGCTTCTCGCAAGTGAGGCTTCAGCTGAGGACACATATGCTGCATTCGTTGAGGGATTTGAGCTTTCAATGTACTCATTTGACAAGTACAAGAGTGATGCAGAGGCATCAACTCTAGAGGAAGTTGTTCTATGTGAGCTTGCAGATGTAGACCTAGAATCAGCGCAGAAGGGTCTTGACAGAGGGCTTAAGATTGCTGGTGCTACTAACTATGTTCGTGACATAGTTAATGAAATTCCACAGATTTATACACCACAGAAGATGGCTGAGGATGCAAAGGCACTTGCGGAACTAGAAGGCGTAAGCTGTGAAACCTTTGGTAAGGATTACCTAAAAGAGCAGAATATGAATGCTTTCCTTGCAGTAAACCAGGCATCACCACACGACCCAGTGCTAATCCACATGACATATAAGCCAAGCGGAGAGTGTAAGGGTAAGTACGCATTTGTTGGTAAGGGATTGACCTACGACACAGGTGGACTTTCACTTAAGCCAAGCAACTTTATGCTAACAATGAAGTCAGATAAGGGTGGAGCTGCTGCGGCACTAGGCGTAATCAAAGCAGCTGCTGAGCTAAAGCTACCTTTTGAGGTTCACGCAGTTTTAGGTTGCACAGAAAATGCAATAGGTGGAAAGGCATACAAGCCAGATGATGTTATCAGATCTCGTGAAGGCGTAACGATTGAGGTTACAAACACAGATGCAGAGGGAAGACTCGTACTTGCAGACTGCTTGTCATGGACGCAGGATATGATTAAGCCTGACTACATCTTTGACATGGCAACTCTAACAGGAGCTATTATTACAGGAATCGGAGCTTATACAACAGGAATCATTGGAAACAATGTAAAGCTGCAGCATGATTTTAAGATTAATGGCGAAAAGAGTGGAGAACTGCTGTCAATCATGGAGTTCAATAGACACCTAAGACCATTGATTAAGTCTAAGGTTGCCGATATCCAGAATTCTGTTTCTGGCGGAAGCGGTGGAGCAATTACTGCAGGACTTTTCCTAGATAAGTTCATCAAGCCTGAGTACAAGGATAAGTGGCTTCACCTTGACATCGCTGGACCTTCCTATGCTGAATCAGCTTGGGGATACAACCACACAGGCGGAACAGGTGCAGGTGTGAGATTCTGCGTATACTACCTACTTTCTAAAATGTAGGAATTTCCGTAATGCAGATATTTAAAAAATACATATCGCCAATAGGCGATATAGTGCTTAGCGCTGATAATCAAGGGCTTACGGGTCTTTGGTTTGACGACAAAGACAAAGAAGCAAAGCAAGGGCAAGCTGATAAATCGTGCAGCGATGCAGCGAAATTCCTAGAGGAAGCCAAGGCTTGGCTAGACATATACTTTGATGGAGGCGTTCCAAATTTTACTCCCAAGCTTCATCTCATAGGAACTGATTTTCGTATAGAGGTTTGGAATAGACTTTTAGAAATTCCCTACGGCAAGACTGTTTCATACGGAGAAATAGCGAAGGAGCTGGCGAGCAAAAGAGGAATAGAGAGGATGGCGGCTCAAGCTGTAGGCGGAGCAGTCGGACATAACGATATTTCTATCATAGTTCCATGCCATAGAGTAATAGGAAGCGATGGAAAGCTTACAGGCTACGGCGGAGGACTAGATAAGAAAGTCTTTCTTTTAGAGCTTGAGAAGGGTCAAATATCAAAGTAAAGATAAACACAAACAAAGGGCGACGGACAGGTTCCGTCGTTTTTTTTTTGTAAAAAATGCTTGAATATACCCCTAGGGGGTATATAATGCTAAGTGAGAAACATGGAGATGGAGGAATGAGATGACTGATTGTAATAAGACCTGTAAGACATGCTGTCATAAGACAAAGCATAGGGATGAAAAGGAATATAAGGATTTGATAAATCGCTTGAGCCGTATAGAGGGTCAAATTCGTGGTCTCAAGTCCATGATAGAAAGCAATGCATATTGTCCAGATATTCTTGTTCAGGCAAGTGCAACAACGGCTGCGCTAAACAGTTTCAGCAGAGTGCTTTTGAGCAATCACATAAAAAGCTGTGTGGTTGATGATATACGAGATGGCAAGGACGAGGTTGTTGATGAACTCGTTAACACCTTGCAGAAAATGATGAAGTAATAAAGGGAAGGAAGGCTGGTATAACCTATGGAAAAATATGTAGTAACGGGAATGAGCTGTGCAGCGTGTCAGGCTCGCGTCGAGAAGGCTGTATCGAATTTACCAGGCGTTGATAGCTGCGCCGTAAGTCTTTTGACCAACACTATGGGAGTTGATGGAAGTGCATCAAGCTCTGAAATTATCAAGGCAGTAGAGGCTGCGGGATATGGGGCAAAGCTTCAAGGTGCTGACGAAGAGGATGCTCAGGAAGGTAGCGCTCAGAGCATAAACGAAAGCATGCTCGAAGACCATGAAACCCCAGTGCTCAAAAAGAGGCTTATTTCATCGCTAGGATTTCTGATAGTTTTGATGTATATCTCCATGGGACATATGATGTGGGGATTTCCACTTCCGAAATTTATGGATGGAAACCATGTAGCTATGGGAATAGTACAGATGCTCCTTTCTGGAATCATCATGGTTATAAATCAAAAGTTTTTTATCAGTGGCTTCAAGTCGCTGTTTAATAGAGCTCCTAACATGGATACTCTAGTTGCGCTTGGATCGGGTGCATCGTTTGCATGGAGCAGCTATGTTCTACTTGCGATGACAGGTGCACAGCTAGATGGAAATACAGCTCAGGTCGAAGCTTACATGCACGATTTCTATTTTGAATCGGCAGCGATGATAGTAACTCTGATTACAGTGGGCAAGATGCTAGAAGCAAGGTCAAAAGGGAAAACTACAGATGCCCTAAAGGGAATAATGAAGCTCGCTCCTAAGACGGCTATAATTTTTGAGGACGGCGAGGAGAAGGAGGTTCCCATTGAGAGAGTCAAGATTGGGGATATGTTCCTTGTTAAACCAGGTGCAAGCGTACCGGTTGATGGATTTGTTGAAGAAGGCGAAAGCTCGGTAGATGAATCTGCGTTGACAGGCGAGAGCATTCCTGTAGACAAGAGCGCAGGAGACCAGGTGTCTGCAGCGACAGTGAATCAGGCGGGCTATATAAAATGTAGAGCAACTAGGGTTGGCAAGGATACGACTCTATCAAAGATAATCAGCATGGTCAGCGATGCAGCTGCCACAAAGGCTCCTATCGCAAAGGTTGCAGATAAAGTTTCTGGCATCTTTGTTCCTACAGTAATAGCGATATCACTCGTAACCATGGTAATATGGATTTTGATAGGAAAGGAACTCGGATTTGCCTTAGCAAGAGGTATTGCGGTTCTCGTAATCAGCTGTCCTTGCGCGCTTGGACTAGCAACGCCAGTGAGCATTATGGTAGGAAACGGTGTCGGAGCAAAAAATGGAATTCTGTTTAAGACTGCGGTTTCGCTCGAAGAAACCGGAAAGGCACAGTTTGTAGTTCTAGATAAGACCGGAACTATAACAGAGGGAAATCCTAAGGTCAAAGATATAGTCGTAGCAGATGGTTTTGATGAGGGAAGGCTGCTTGAAATTGCAGCAAGCCTGGAAAAATACAGTGAGCATCCACTAGCAAAGGCGGTAATGGAATATGTCCAAGAAAAGGGAGTTGCTATAAATGAACTGTCAAGCTTTAGTGTAGCACCAGGAAACGGTCTTAAAGGAAGACTTGGCGATATAGAGCTAGCTGGTGGAAACAGAAGCTTCGTAGAAAAACATGCGAAGATAGATGAAGAGTTCGGATTGCGGATAGATCAATTATCAAAAGAGGGTAAAACTGCACTTTACTTTTGTGAGGATGGCAGGCTTGCTGGTGTCATCGCTGTTGCAGACCCAATCAAAGCTGAAAGCCCTCAGGCAATCAAGGAGCTCGAAAACATGGGCATCGAAGTTGTTATGCTTACTGGCGACAATCAGCTAGTTGCAGAATCCATTGCAAAGCAGGCGGGCATCAAAACAGTAATCGCTGGTGTTAAGCCTGACGGCAAGGAAGAAGTTGTATCAAAGCTCAAAAAAAGAGGAAAGGTTGTCATGGTCGGTGACGGTATCAATGATGCTCCAGCTTTGACGAGGGCAGATATGGGAATCGCCATTGGTGCAGGAACTGATATAGCCATAGATGCAGCCGATGTGGTTTTGATGAACAGTAAGCTCAGCGATGTGTCTGCAGCCATAAGGCTTTCGAGGGCGACATTAAGGAACATACATGAAAATCTATTCTGGGCTTTCATATATAATGTAATAGGAATTCCGCTAGCTGCGGGTGCATGGATTTATCTGACAGGATGGACCATGAATCCGATGTTCGGTGCGATGGCGATGAGTCTTTCGAGCTTTTGCGTCGTGTCGAATGCGCTTAGATTAAATCTCTTTGATGTGCACAGCGCCTCAAAGGACAAAAAGATAAAGTTCAGTCAAACAAATAATTTCATTGAGGAGGAAAACAAAATGAAAAAGAAGATGGAAATCGAAGGAATGATGTGCGGTCACTGCGAAGCTGCTGTTAAGAAGGCTCTAGAGGCCGTTGATGGCGTTGAAAGTGCAGAGGTAAGCCACGAGAATGGTACGGCTGTCGTTGAAATTTCAAAGGATGTAGAAAACGAAGTCCTAAAGAAGGTTGTTGAAGATAAGGATTACATAGTTAAATCTGTGGAGTAATTTTGACGTGTGAGCGGAAAATATACTGTCTAGTTTTGATGGATGATATGGACCTCGGAGCAGTAACTATAAAAACTGTCTGAGGTCTTTGATTTTGTGACTTAGTTAGGATTGACAAATGATAGTTAGTTAGTATAAACTAAGGTGTAAAATAAAAACAGGATTTTAGAGATTGTGAGGTGAGTGATATGCCGCTAAGCATGGTAGAGGCAGGAAAAACGGTAGTAGTAGTTAGAGTCGGTGGGGCTCCGGCTACAAAACAAAGACTATCTGATTTAGGCTTTGTAGAGGGCACTCAGATTGATGTCATACAGGCGCAGAGTGGAAATCTGATCGTAAAGGTCAAGGATTCCAAGCTGGCAGTAACAAAGGAAATGGCAAATAAAATAGTGGTAAATCCGCTTTAATTTAAGGAGGGAAATGATGAGAACTTTACGCGATGTACCAGTTGGCGAAAGCGCAAAGGTAGTAAAGCTTCATGGTGAAGGTTCAGTTAAGAGAAGAATCATGGACATGGGCATTACAAAGGGAGTAGAAATATACGTTAGAAAACTAGCTCCTTTAGGCGATCCGATGGAACTTAACATAAGAAATTATGAGCTTTCTATTCGTAAAGCTGATGCAGCAATGATAGAAGTAGAAGAATAATTCTAGGACAAAACTTTTAATCGAAAGGAGCAAATAATGGCAATTACAATTGCGTTAGCCGGAAATCCTAACTGCGGCAAAACAACGCTTTTTAATGCTTTGACTGGAGCAAACCAGTACGTCGGCAACTGGCCAGGCGTTACAGTAGAGAAGAAGGAAGGAAAGTTCAAGGGTAACAAGGATGTTATCATTCAGGACCTTCCTGGTATATATTCACTTTCTCCATATACCTTGGAGGAGGTTGTTACAAGAGAATATCTCGTTACGCAGAGACCTGATGCTATTTTGAACATCGTTGACGGTACAAATATTGAGAGAAACCTATATTTGACAACACAGCTACTTGAGCTTGGTATTCCTGTAGTTATCGCTGTCAATATGATAGACCTTGTTCGTAAGAATGGTGACACTATCGATGTAGATGCACTCAGCAAGAGCATCGGTTGTCCTGTTATTGAGATTAGTGCTCTTAAGGGAGAGGGTCACAATGAAGCTGCAGGGCTAGCAATTAAAGCTGCTGAAGAGCATAAGCTAGTGAACATGGATGGAAACTTTGCTGATGCAATAGAAGAAACTATTGCTAAGATTAAAGCTGACATCAAGGGCATCGTACCTGAAGAACTAGAGCGCTGGTATGCAATCAAGATCTTCGAGAGAGACCCTAAGGTTATGGAGTCTATTTCACTTGGCGATAAGGCTGATGAAATCGAGCAGATTACTGTGGCATGTGAGACAGCTGAGGATGATGATTCAGAGAGCATCATCACAAATGAAAGATATTCATACATTGCAAATATAACAGCAGATTCAGTTCATAAGATTAGAACAAAGGATAATATGACCACATCTGATAAGATTGATAAGGTCGTTACAAGCAGAATCTTTGGTCTGCCTATATTTGTTCTAATAATGTTCCTTGTATATGCCATATCAATGGGTGATTGGAAAATCTCAATTGGTAAGAAGATGACAGACTATGCCAACGATGTAATCTTTGGTGAGTGGGTTCCTAAGGGCCTTGAAGCATTGTTCGGAGCTCTTGGCATCTCAGACAACAGCTGGATCTTCGGTCTAGTAAATGACGGAATCGTCGCAGGTGTTGGAGCTGTATTAGGCTTCATTCCGCAGATGTTCGTTCTGTTCCTATTCCTCTCAATACTTGAGGATATCGGATACATGTCTCGTGTAGCCTTCGTTATGGATAGAATCTTCCGCCACTTCGGACTCTCAGGAAAGAGCTTTATCCCTTACATGGTTGCAACAGGCTGCGGTGTACCGGGCGTTATGGCTTCACGTACAATCGAGCAGGAAAGAGACCGTAAGCTAACAGTTATGACTGCAACCTTCATGCCTTGCGGAGCAAAGCTTCCTATGATAGCGCTTATCGCAGGTGCTATATTCAATGGCTCAGCTTATGTTGCTGTATCAGCTTACTTCATTGGAATAGTATCAATTATACTATCAGCTATAATTTTAAAGAAATTCAAGGCTTTTGCAGGAGATGCTGCACCGTTTGTAATGGAGCTTCCAGCTTATCACATCACATCGGTTAAGAACATTCTTCGTACTGCATTTGATCGTGCATTTTCATTTATTAAGAGAGCTGGATCAGTTATCCTTATTGCTTCAATAATCCTATGGTTCTTAACGAGCTACGGATTTGTAAATGGTAAGTTCGGTAAGGTTGACACTTTGTTCGAGGACAAGGATGTTGCAACAGCTGAATACCAGAAGGAACTAGCTCAGAAGAGACATATAAGCCTAGATGAGGTTAACCCTATGGACGCATCGCTTCTTGCAAGCGTTGGTGATACAGTTGCACCTATATTCAGACCTCTAGGATTTGGATCATGGAAACCAACTGTTGCTACAGTAACAGGTCTTGTTGCTAAGGAACAGGTTGTAGGTACATTTGGTGTGCTATATAACTACGACGACTCTAAGGAAGCACTCGGAGATAATGGTGAACAGATTTGGGCAAATGTAGCAAAGGATTATAGTGGTGCATCAGGAATGGCATTCCTAATATTTAACCTATTATGCGCTCCTTGCTTTGCTGCTATCGGTGCTATCAAGCGTGAGATGGGTAGCGGTAAATGGACATGGGCTGCAATCGGATGGCTAACTGGATGGGCATATTGCCTATCTCTAATCGCATACAATATTGGTGGTGTAATAACGGGTGAATTCGGTTTCGGAGTTGGTCCTATAGTTTCACTAGTGTTAATTGCGGGTATAGTATATCTGCTAGTGAGAAAGGGCGCAGAGCCAGAACACTCAAGCAAGTCAGTTACTGCAGTTGAGGCTGCAGACGCAAAATAAAATTTCTACCAAGCATCGGTAGAAGAAAGGATGGTGAGATATGTCTCCATATTTAGGATATACAATTGCGATTGGAATACTCGCCGTCATCGTATTCTTTAGCGGACGAGTTGTAATAAGAAATATTAGAAGTCAACTTAAAGGAGAGAGCACTTGTTCCGGATGCGGAGGCGGATGCTCGTGTGACGGATGCCATACAACAGAAGAGGTCGCAAAGGAAATAGAAGAGAAATTCAACAAATAGCTTAATAGAAGGGCTATCTTGCAAATGCAGGATAGCCTCTTTTATTGTTTATTCTGTTTCGATTACTTGAGATTTCTCTTAAGGTTTTTTAGATACTCAAGTCGTTCTTTGAACCTGAGCTCGTTACCTTCCTTTGATGGATGATAATAAGTCTGTCCTACTAGATTATCTGGCATGGTCTGCATATTTGTGGTTTTTTCACCGCATGAGTGGGCATATTTATAGCCTTCGCCATAGCCTATATCCTTCATTAGCTTTGTTGCGGCGTTGCGAAGCTGAAGAGGAACGGGCTCGCTTCTGCTATCCTTGACATCCTTTAAAACAGCCATTCTTGCTTCATAAACTGCATTCGACTTAGGGGCGAGAGAAAGATAGATAACTGCTTCGGTCAGATGGACATCGCACTCGGGAAGCCCGAGAAACTGGCAGGCCTGAAATGTCTCGATAGCAAGTGAAAGCGCGCGTGTGTCCGCTAGACCGATGTCTTCTGATGCAAATCTTATAAGCCTTCTTGCGATGTAAAGAGGGTCTTCTCCTCCATCGAGCATCCTGCTCATCCAATATATTGCTGCGTCAGGATCGCTATTTCTCATAGACTTGTGCAGGGCGGAAATAATGTTATAGTGCTCCTCGCCGGTCTTATCGTAAAAGAGCATCTTCTTCTCAATCAGCTCCTGCATGATGTCATCGGAAACATTTATGATTCCGTCAGTGTCATCGCTATTTAGGACCGCAAGCTCCAAGGTATTCAGAGCCGTCCTAGCATCTCCGTTTGAGTAAATGGCTATCTTGCTGAGGTTGTCATCCGAGATATTTACCTTTTTTGTTGGGAAGGCGCGAGGATCGTCTGTCGCATGTCTTAGGAGCTCGACCATGTCATCTGTCTCAAGCTGCTTGAGCGTAAAAACCTTGCACCTAGAAAGTAGAGCGGAGTTTACCTCAAAAGAGGGATTCTCAGTAGTTGCACCAATCAAAACGATGGAGCCTTTTTCTACGAAAGGAAGAAATGCATCCTGCTGAGCTTTGTTGAATCTGTGTATCTCGTCTATGAAAACGAGAGTCCTTTGACCGAAGTGTCTGCTCTCCTCAGCTTCCTGCATTACGGCTCTAACATCTTTGATGCCCGATGTAACGGCAGAAAAAGTTATGAACCTAGCGTTAGACTGTTTAGCGATGATATTTGCCAAAGTTGTCTTTCCAACGCCTGGAGGTCCCCAAAATATAATCGAAGACATCTGCCCCTGCTCGAGCATCCTTCTCAAAATCTTTCCTTTTCCTATCAAATGTTTCTGCCCGCAGAACTCGTCTAGGTTCCGTGGCCTAACCCTTACCGCAAGTGGTTGGTTGAAGCTCGAAATACTGTCGAATAAAGTTTCCATATACATCCCTCGAACAAAAAGCAGACTAATGCTGCGCAAAAGCTACATATAATATAAATGTATTTTAATACCTTTTATATGAAGATGTCAAAAGATGATAATCTAGGAGAAAAATAAATTTATTTCAATCAGGAGTTAGTCAAAACTGATATATGTAGTCGTGAAACAAACACCAATATGCGTGGACATAAATCAAAACTTATAAGCGTTGAAAACATGAGATTTTAGGTATAGAAAAATAATGAAAAATAGCTGAAACTTTTTCAAAAAAAGACTTGTAATTTGCATCAAAGTATAATACAATGATATGGCTTGCTTTGGGCGAAGATGCAGGAAGTTGCTGAGCTATCAGGTAATTTCTGCTGAGAAATGTCCCCTCAAGAAGGGGGCGAGGGCGTTCGCCGATTTGATTTGCGTAAAAACTGAACAAACGCACGGAGGCGTGTATAAAGTAAGCAAAAAGATTGTACGCCTTGGAAAAACCGGCGTTAGAACACCTTGTACAAGCATAGCGAAAACAGTACAAAAGAAAACAGGAGGAAAAAATGAGCGAACTTCAGAAAATCAGAATCAGGCTAAAAGCATATGATCATGCTTTGCTTGACAGATCAGCTGCAAAACTTGTAGAGACAGCAAAGAAAACAGGTGCTGATGTATCAGGACCAATTCCACTTCCAACAGAGAAGGAAGTTGTAACAATCCTAAGAGCTGTTCACAAGTATAAGGACAGCAGAGAGCAGTTTGAGCAGAGAACACACAAGCGTTTGATCGTAATCACAAATGCAACACCACAGACGGCTGATGCACTTACAAGAATCGATCTTCCAGCTGGCGTTGATGTAGAAATCAAGCTGTAACAATTAACAAGTAAGGGACACTCCCCTTAGAAGAACGCACATAAGTGCGGTCCAATGTAAGAATCGGAGGAAAGATATGAAAACAATTTTAGGAAAGAAAATCGGCATGACACAGATTTTCGCGGAGACAGGAGAAGTTGTTCCTGTTACCGTTATCCAGGCAGGTCCTGAGGTAGTAACTCAGATCAAGACTGTCGAGACAGATGGCTACAATGCAGTGCAGGTTGGCTATGAGGACACACTAGCTCATAGAGTTAACAAGCCTCTAACAGGTCACTTTGCTAAGAGTGGTTCACCACTTAAGAAGTATCTTGCAGAGTTTGCTATCGAAGAAGGTGAGAGCTACGAGCTAGGTCAGGAAATCACAGTTGCTGATTTCGAGGCTGGCAAGAAGGTAGACGTTACCGGAACATCAAAAGGTAAGGGTACACAGGGTAACATCAAGAGACATGGACATCACAGAGGTCCTATGACGCATGGTTCCAAACACAAGAGATTGGCTGGTGCTTTAGCCGGTGCTACTTATCCGTCAAGAGTCTTCAAGGGAAATAAATCCCCAGGAAGAATGGGACGCGAAACAGTTACAGTACAGAATGTCGAGCTAGTAAAGATCGACACTGACAGGAACCTTCTACTGGTCAAGGGTGCGGTTCCAGGCGGCAAGGGAAGCCTCGTAAGAGTTCGCTACGCTGTCAAGGGTCAGGACAAATAGGACCGTAGGAAAGGAGGAAGCACACAATGGCTAAAGTAACAATGCTCAACATGGAAGGCAAGGAAGCAGGAACTCTAGAGCTTAGAGATGAAATCTTCGCAATCGAGCCTAACGAAAGCGCTGTGCATGCAGTAGTAGTTAACTACCTAGCAAACCAGAGACAGGGCACACAGTCTGCAAAGACAAGATCAGAAGTCAGAGGCGGCGGCAGAAAGCCTTTCAGACAGAAGGGAACAGGACGTCACAGACAGGGAAGTAGCACAGATCCTTCACAGATCGGAGGCGGTATAGTATTTGCCCCAAAGCCAAGGGATTACAGATATGCAGTTCCTAAGAAGCTAAAGAGATTGGCTCTCAAGTCAGTTCTTTCAGCTAAGGTTGCTGACAATGAATTAATCGTTCTAGATGAACTAAAGATGAACGAACCAAAGACAAAAGAGATGGTAAAGGTGCTATCAAATGTCAAGGCTGGCAAGAAGGCACTTATCGTAACAGCAGAGAAGGACGAAAATGTTGTAAAGTCTGCTGCAAACATCCCTGGTGTTAGAACGGTTCTAGCAAATACGATGAACGTTTATGAAATCGTAAATCACGGTAGCCTCATTCTAACAAAGGATGCAGTTGCAAAGATCGAGGAGGTATATAAATAATGAAAACTCCATACGACGTAATAATCAAGCCGGTAATCTCAGAGAGAAGCATGGATATTGCACCGGACAAGAAATACACATTCAAAGTTGCTGTTGATGCTAACAAGACAGAAGTTAAGCAGGCAGTTGAAGAAATCTTTGGTGTAGAAGTTAAGAAAGTCAATGTTATGAACATGGACGGAAAACTCAAGAGAATGGGAAGAACCGAAGGCAGAAGAGCAGCTTATAAGAAGGCAATCGTAACGCTAACTGCTGATAGCAAAGAAATCGAATTCTTCCAGAGCTTGTAATAGGAGGTAGGCATAATATGGGAATCAGAAAATATAATCCGACCTCTCCTGGCTTGAGAGGAATGACGGTTTCAACTTTTGAGGAAATCACAGCATCCAAGCCGGAAAAGTCACTTACAGTTGCTCTTAAGAAGCACGCAGGAAGAAACTCAAGAGGTAAGATTACTGTAAGACACAGAGGTGGCGGAGCTAAAGCTAAGTACAGAATCATAGATTTTAAGAGAAACAAGGATGATATCGCAGGAAGAGTTGCTACTATCGAGTACGACCCTAACAGAACTGCAAACATCGCTTTGATAGTATACGCAGACGGTGAGAAGAGATACATCATCGCACCAAGCGGACTAAAGGTAGGAGACAAGATCTTCTCAGGTCCAGAGGCTGATATCAAAGTCGGAAATGCACTTCCAATCGCAAACATCCCTGTAGGTACAGTTATCCACTGTATCGAGATGAAGCCTGGTAAGGGAGCACAGATTGCTAGATCAGCAGGAAATGGTGCTCAGCTAATGGCTAAGGAAGACAAGTACGCACAGGTAAGACTACCGTCCGGAGAAGTTAGAAAGGTTCTTATCAACTGCAGAGCTACAATCGGCGAAGTTGGTAACGAAGATCACGCTAACATCCAGATCGGTAAGGCTGGTAAGGTAAGACATATGGGTAGAAGACCTCACGTAAGAGGATCTGTAATGAACCCTAATGATCACCCACACGGTGGTGGTGAGGGCCGTTCGCCAATCGGACGTAAGAGCCCAGTTACTCCTTGGGGTAAGCCAACTCTTGGTTACAAGACAAGGAAGAAGAACAAGCCATCTAACCAGTATATTGTTAAGAGAAGAAATGAGAAATAAGGAAGGAGCATAGACAATGAGCAGATCGATCAAAAAAGGCCCTTTCGTCGCACCAAAGTTGCTTAAGGCTATCGAGGCTATGAACGCAGCTAACGACAAGAAAGTCCTAAAGACTTGGTCAAGATCATCGACCATATTTCCGCAGATGATAGGTCACACTATCGCGGTACACGACGGCAGAAAACATGTTCCTGTATATATCACAGAAGACATGGTAGGCCACAAGCTCGGAGAATTTGCTCCGACAAGAACATACAAGGGTCATGCCGCAGATAAATCATCTAGGGTTAGATAAGAAAAGGAGATAATCAAATGGAAGCAAAAGCAATTGCAAAATATGTAAGAATGTCTCCTATCAAGCTAAAGCCTGTTGCTGACTTGGTAAGAGGCAAAGACTTGAACGAGGCATTGACTATCCTCAAGTTCACTCCTGGCAAGGGTTCCGAAATCGTCGAAAAGGTTGCTCTATCAGCGGCAGCGAACGCAGAGAACAACTTTGACATGGACCGCGACAATCTATATGTTGCAGAGATCAAGATCAATCAGGGTCCAACAATGAAGAGATGGAGAGCAGGAGCTCAGGGCAGAGCGTCAATGATCCTAAAGAGATCGAGCCATGTAAGTGTAACTCTAAAGGAAAAAGGCGAAGAATAGGAGGTTCATGAATGGGTCAGAAAGTTAGTCCACACGGCCTAAGAGTGGGCGTAATCAAAGACTGGGATTCAAAATGGTATGCCGGCAAAGCAAACTTTGCTGATATGCTTGTTGAAGATAATAAAATCAGATCATTCGTAAAGAAAAAGCTTTATGCAGCAGGCGTTTCAAAGGTTGTCATCGAAAGAGCCGCAGAGAATAAGGTAAAGGTAATTGTCCTTACTGCTCGCCCTGGTATGGTAATCGGAAGAGAGGGAAGCGGAATCGACGAACTCAAGGCTGCACTTGTTAAGCTAGTAGGTAAGGATGTAGATATCTCTATCGTAGAGGTAAGAAGAGCTGAGCTTGATGCACAGCTTACTGCAGAGAGTGTTGCTCAGGCACTAGAGAGACGTGTTTCTTTCAGAAGAGCTATGAAACAGGCTATGCAGAGAACAATGAAGGCTAACGCAAAGGGAATTAAGATCCTTTGTTCAGGAAGACTTGGTGGTGCAGAAATCGCTAGAAGCGAGAAGTACGCAGAGGGTAACGTTCCACTACACACAATCAGAGCTGACATCGATTACGGATTTGCTGAAGCAGACACAACATACGGTAAGATCGGTGTTAAGGTTTGGATTAACCACGGCGAAATCCTAGACAAGGGACTTCAGAGCGCAATTCGTGAAGAAAAGCGTGAGAAGACTGAGCGCAAGGGTAACAGACGCGACAGAAGAGATGGAGATCGTCGCAAGAACAATAACCGTCGTGAAAGAAACGATAGAAACAGCCGTGATGGAAAGCCATCAATTCCAAAGGCTGCAAACAAGAGAATTAGAGCACCAAAGCCAGCTCCTGCAGTAGAAGCAGAGGCACCACAGGTTGAGGAAGCTCCGCAGACTGAAGAATAGAAGGAAGGAGGAACTAAGCCATGTTAATGCCAAAACGCGTTAAGCATAGAAGAGTTCACAGAGGTAGAATGAAGGGCGTTGCTACCAAGGGTAATAAGATTGCCTACGGTGAGTACGGTCTTGTTGCAACAGAATGTGGCTGGATCACTTCTAACCAGATAGAGGCTGCTCGTATCGCTATGACAAGATCTATCAAAAGAGGTGGTAAGGTTTACATTAATATATTCCCACATAAGTCAGTAACAAAGAAACCTGCAGAAGTTCGAATGGGTTCCGGTAAAGGTGCTCCTGAATACTGGGTTGCAGTTGTTAAGCCAGGCAGAGTAATGTTTGAAATTGCCGAGGTTACAGAGGCTCAGGCTAGAGAAGCTATGAGACTTGCAATGCACAAGCTGCCGGTTAAGTCAAAATTTGTTGCTAAAGAGAGTTTAGCAAAGGGTGGTGAAGCATAATGGAACTAAATAAAATCAGAGAGATGACAGATGTTGAACTCAGAGCTGAGCTTGACAAAATGAAACAAGAACTTTTCAATCTTAGGTTCCAGCATGTCACCGGACAGCTAGAAAATCCTCTAAGAATGAGAGAAGTTAAGAGAAACATCGCAAGAGTTAAAACCATAATCAGGGAAAAAGAGCTTGATAAAGCTCAGGCATAGGAAAGGAGGATCTGAAAAATGGCAGCAGAAAGAAACAGAAGAAAAACCAAAGTTGGCGTTGTAGTCAGCGATAAGATGGATAAAACTGTCGTAGTTGCGATAGAAGACCTCGTAAAGCACTCCCTTTATGGCAAGTCTGTAAAGAGAACTAAGAAGGTCAAGGTTCATGATGAGAATAATGAATCTGGCATCGGCGATAGAATAAGAATTATGGAGACAAGACCTCTTTCAAGAGATAAGAGATGGAGACTTGTCAACATTGTTGAAAAAGCTAAGTAAGGAGGCACCAAGTAATGATTCAGACAGAAACAAGATTAAAAGTGGCTGATAATTCAGGTGCAAAGGAGTTACTGTGCATCAGAATCCTAGGCGGAACAAGTCGTCGTTATGCAAATATCGGAGACGTAATCGTTTGCGCTGTTAAGGATGCCACACCAGGCGGCGTTGTCAAGAAGGGTGACGTTGTTAAGGCAGTAGTAGTTAGAACCAAAAAGGGTGCGAGAAGAGCAGACGGCAGCTATGTAAAGTTTGACCAGAATGCAGCTGTAATCATCAAAGATAAGCTTGATAAGACTCCAGTTGGAACGCGTATTTTCGGACCTGTAGCTAGAGAGCTTCGTGAAAACGGATTCATGAAGATCGTATCTCTAGCACCAGAAGTACTATAGGAGGTGACTGGAATGCGCATCAAGAAAGATGATACAGTTATTGTCATCGCTGGTAAAGACAAGGGCGCGACAGGCAAGGTAAGCAAGGTATTTCCTAAGCAGAACCGCGTAGTTGTTGAAGGCGTTAATGTACAGACAAAGCATCAGAAGCAGACACGTACAGCACCTGCAGAGATTAGACACGTTGAAGGTCCAATCGATGCATCAAATGTAATGTACTATGATACAAAAGCCAAGAAGGCTGTAAAGATCGGTTATAAGGTTGACGGAGACAAGAAGGTCAGAGTCGACAGAAAAACTGGTAAAGAAATCGACTAAGAAAGGAGGAGAGCATAATGACAGCAAGACTAAGAGAAACATATAAGAGTGATGTATTCACAGCACTTAAAGATAAGTTCAACTATGCAAATGTCAACGAAGTACCAAAGCTTGTAAAAATTACAATCAACATGGGACTTGGTGAAGCAAAAGAAAATTCAAAGGTTATGGAATCTGCAATCCAGGAGCTAGCCCTAATCAGTGGACAGAGACCTGTTGTTACAAAGGCTAAGAAGTCAATTGCGAACTTCAAGGTTAGGCAGGGAATGCCAGTTGGAGCAAAGGTTACACTTAGAGGCGATAACATGTACGTATTCGCTGATAAGTTCTTCAACATCTCTCTTCCAAGAGTAAGAGACTTTAAGGGTGTAAGCAAGAACTCATTTGATGGACGTGGAAACTACTCCATGGGTATCAAAGAGCAGCTTATATTCCCAGAAATCAACTATGATGATGTTGAAACTGTAAAGGGAATGAACATCGTATTCACAACAACGGCTAAGACAGATGAGGAAGCTGCAGCGCTTCTTGAACTTCTCGGAATGCCGTTTGAGAAGTAGGAGGTTATTATGGCTAAGACAGCTCTTAAAGTCAAACAGCAGAGAAAGCCTAAATATTCAACACGTGCTTACACAAGATGCAACATCTGTGGAAGACCACACTCAGTGTTGAAGAAATATGGAATATGCCGTATTTGTTTCAGAGAGCTTGCATACAAGGGAGAAATTCCTGGCGTAAAGAAAGCAAGCTGGTAAACTGAGGCAAGAACTAATGCACAAGTCCCAAGAGGGAAACTATGCAAGAGGAAGGAGAATATTGTAATGACAATGACAGATCCAATCGCGGATATGCTGACAAGAATCAGAAATGCCAATACAGTAGGTCACGCAAGTGTTGAAATTCCAGCATCAAACATGAAGAAATCAATTGCTGAAATTCTACTAAACGAAGGATTCATTGGCGGATTCGAAGTCATAGAAGACAACAAGCAAGGCGTAATCAAGGTACAGATGAAGTACGGCGCCGGCAAAGAAAAAGTTATCAACGGAATCAAGAAGATTTCAAAGCCAGGTCTTAAGGTTTATGCTAAAGCTAACGAGGTTCCAAGCGTTCTTGGTGGACTCGGTATCGCTATCATCTCAACATCAAAGGGAATCATCAGCGATAAGGAAGCTAGAAAGCTAGGCGTTGGCGGCGAAGTTATTTGCTATGTTTGGTAGGAGGTAAACAGTATGTCAAGAATAGGAAAGAATCCTGTTGCACTCCCAGCCGGTGTAGAAGTTAAGGTTGATGACAATCATGTTATCACTGTAAAGGGACCGCTAGGTCAGCTACAGGAACAGCTAAGCGCGGATATTAATATCGAAGTGAAGGACAACGAGATTGTATTCACAAGAAATAGTGACCACAGAAGTCACAGAGAACAGCACGGTCTTGCAAGAGCACTTGTAAACAACATGGTTGAAGGTGTTACAAAGGGCTTCCAGAAGAAGCTTATCTTCAAGGGCGTAGGATACAAGGTTGAGAAGAAGGGTAAGGATTTGGTAATGAATCTTGGCTACTCTCATCCAGTAGTAATGACAGATCCTGATGGAATCGAAACCATTGCAGAGGACGTTACTACAGTAGTAGTTAAAGGTATAGACAAGGGTCTTGTAGGAAACTATTCGGCGAAGATCAGAGCGTGGAGAGCACCTGAACCATATAAGGGTAAGGGAATCAGATACGATGATGAAGTTATCCGTCGTAAAGAAGGCAAGACAGGTTCTAAGTAAGAAAGGAGTGAAGTAGAATGGCACAGATGAGCAGAAATGACAGACGTGTTAAAAGACACGCACGCGTCAGAAAAAATTTAACCGGAACTCCTGAAAGACCAAGACTTTGCGTTTTTAGATCAAACAAGAATATCTCTTGCCAGATTATCGATGATGTTAACAAGGTAACACTTGTATCAGCATCTTCACTTGACAAGGATATTGCTTCTGAAATCGGATATGGCGGCAACAAAGAGGCTGCTAAAAAAGTTGGTGAAGCAGTAGCTAAGAAGGCTGTAGCTAAGGGTATAGAGGTTGTTTCTTTCGATAGAAGCGGATTCCTATATCACGGCAGAGTCAAAGAACTAGCTGAGGGTGCCCGCGAAGGCGGACTGAAATTCTAACGGAGGAGGAAAAAAATGCGTAACACTATTGATGCATCAAAGCTCGAGTTAACAGAAAACATCGTTAATATCAGACGTGTTGCTAAGACTGTTAAGGGCGGCAGAAATATGAGATTCAGCGTTACCGTTGTTGTAGGCGACAAAGCAGGTCATGTCGGCGTAGGACTCGGAAAAGCGCAGGAAATTCCTGAAGCCGTAAGAAAAGCTACAGAAGATGCTAAGAAGAAACTAATATATGTTCCAATCGTAGGAACAACGATACCACACAGAAACCTAGGTATCTTTGGAGCAGGCAGAGTACTAATCATGCCAGCTGCACAGGGTACTGGAGTTATCGCTGGTTCATCAGTAAGAACTGTACTGGAGTCAGCTGGTATCCAGGACGTAAGAGCTAAGTCACTTGGCTCAAGTAACACAGGAAACATGGCTCTTGCAACACTAGAAGGTCTTAAGGGAATGCTTACAGTTGAGAAGGTTGCAAAGCTAAGAGGCAAGACGCCTGAAGAAATATTGGGTTAGGAGGCAGCGAAATGGCAAAAATGTTGAAAATTACTTTAACAAAGAGTACTATTGGCGCTATTCCTAAGCACAAGAAGGTTGTAAAGGCCTTAGGACTTAGAAAGTTGCATCATTCAGTCGAATTGGCAGATACACCTCAGACTCGTGGTGCTATCGCAAAAGTAACTCATCTTGTTACTGTCGAAGAACTGTAGGATAGGAGGTGCAAGCTAATGAAACTGCATGAACTAAAAGCTCCTGCTGGCTCAACACACAGCCGCAAGAGAAAGGGCAGAGGTACTGCTACTGGACAGGGTAAGACTGCTGGTAGAGGTATGAACGGCCAGAATTCAAGAAGTGGTGGCGGAGTTAGACTCGGATTCGAGGGTGGACAGATGCCACTATATAGAAGATTGCCAAAGAGAGGCTTCAACAATAAGTGGGCGAAGGAATACGCTACAGTTAATGTTGGTGACCTCAACAGATTTGAGGCAAACACTGAGGTTACTCCAGAGCTTCTAAGAGAAGTTGGACTTGTTAAGCAGGTTATCGATGGAGTTAAGATCCTTGGTGATGGTGAGCTCGATAGAGCACTCACAGTAAAGGCAGTTAAGTTCACAAAGACTGCTGCTGAAAAAATCAACGCTGCTGGAGGAAAGGCAGAGGTGATCTGATATGGATATGCTAAAGACCGTAAAGCAGGCATTTAAAGTTCCGGAAATGAGAGCAAAGATTCTCTTTACTGTAATGATGCTAGTCATCTTTTGTATTGGCTCACACATTCCAGTTCCAGGAATCGATAGAACTCAGCTAGCGAGCATGTTCAAGAACCAGGGAGGATTATTCGACCTGTTCGACTTGTTCTCCGGAGGATCTTTCAGTAACTTTACTATCTTCGCATTAAGTATCACACCATATGTAACAGCTTCCATCATAGTACAGCTACTAACAGTAGCATTCCCGTACTTTGAAAGACTAGCAAAAGAGGGCAACGAGGGACGCAAGAAGATGGCGACAATAACTCGCTACATGACTGTGGGCCTCGCTCTCATTCAAGCGTTTGGATTGACAATAGGTCTATTCAGACGTGCGGTAGTTGACCAGACATGGTTCAGCTTTGTAGTAATAATATTAGTGCTAACAGCAGGAACAGCCTTCCTGATGTGGCTTGGAGAGCAGATTAACGAAAACGGTATTGGAAACGGAATATCAATTCTAATCTTTGCCGGAATCGTTGCGAGAATTCCTTCAGATGTTCGTAGCATTGCTCTTCAGTATAAGGAAGGTGCTATAAACATCATCACTCTGATTCTATTCATCGCATTTGCACTACTAGTAGTTGTAGGAGTAATCTTTATCCAGCAGGGTACAAGAAGAATCCCAGTGCAGTATGCAAAGCGTGTAGTAGGCAGAAAGATGTACGGCGGTCAGTCAACACATATTCCGCTAAAGGTAAACCAGGCAGGTGTTATTCCTGTAATTTTCGCAGTATCACTACTGCAATTTCCACTAACAATTACCTACTTCCTAAAGCAGGATTCAAGTTTCACTGCATTCGTAACGAAGTGGTTATCACCAAGTGGAAGTCCTGGTGTATGGGTGTACGCTATATTCAATATCATTTTGATCATAGCATTTAACTATTTCTATACAACAATAAGCTTTAACCCAATCGAAGTTGCACAGAACATGAAATCAAACGGTGGTTTCATTCCGGGCATTAGACCTGGTAAGGCTACAATTGAGTATCTTGCGAAAGTGATGGGTAGAATTTCTATAGTAGGGGCACTATTCCTTGCTATAATAGCTACATTGCCAACGCTGATCAGCCAGTATACCGGTCTAAACATTCGTTTTGGCGGAACCTCGCTACTAATCGTAGTCGGAGTTGCAATAGATGTAATGAGACAGTTAGAAAATCAGATGGTAATGAGGAATTACAAAGGATTCCTTAAATAGAAGGAGTTAGAAAATTGCTGAGAACAATTCTATTAGGGCCTCCAGGCGCAGGAAAGGGAACTCAGGCAGTACGCATTGTTGAAAAGTATGGAATTCCACACATTTCGACAGGAGACATCTTCCGCGACAATATTAAGAGGCAAACTGAGCTCGGTAAGAAAGCTCAAGAATACATGAATAAAGGCGAACTTGTTCCAGACGATTTAGTAATTGAAATCGCCACGGACAGATTGCTGAGAGACGACTGCAAGAAGGGCTTCCTTCTTGACGGTTTTCCTCGCACGGTTTATCAGGCAGAAAAGCTTGATGAATTCATGCAAGCACACGATGGAAAGATTGATCATGTTATCAATCTAGAGGTAGAGGATGACTTACTTATCTTCAGACTCACAGGAAGACGTGTTTGCAAGCAGTGCGGAGCAAGCTTCCACGTAGTCAACATCCCGCCAAAGGTAGAAGGAATCTGCGATAGATGCGGAGGAGAGCTAGTGCAGAGAGCTGACGATACGGAAGAAACGGTAAAGAACAGAATTGCCGTTTACAAAGAACAGACTATGCCGCTTATTGATTATTACACAAAGGCTAACAACATTACTACGCTAGATGGCTCAACACCTCTTGATCAGTGTTTTGCTGAAATCGTAGAAGTTTTAGGTGAATAGTCATGATAGTAATCAAATCCAAAGAAGAAATTGAATTGTTGCGTGTTCCTTGCAGGGTTACAGGCGAGCTACTAAATAAGCTTGCTGGATTCATAAAGCCAGGAATAAGCACATGGGAAATCGATAACTTCTGTGCTGAATTTATAAAGCAGCACGGAATGACACCTACCTTCAAGGGTTATGGTGGATTCCCGGGAAATGTGTGCGTATCGCTCAACGAAGAGATTGTACACGGAATTCCGGATCGCGAGAGAATTCTTCAAGAGGGTGACATAGTCAGCATCGATGTTGGCGCGACATACAAAGGATATACAAGCGATGCCGCAAGAACATATCCTGTAGGCAAAATCAGCGAGGAAGCACAGCATCTTATAGACGCGACAAGAGATAGCTTCTTTGCGGGAATAGAGTTTGCCAAGGTAGGAAACCGACTTTCAGACATTTCGCATGCAGTGCAGGCGAAGGCCGAGAAGGAAGGGTTTTCAGTAATCCGAGACTTTGTTGGACACGGAGTCGGAAGAGAATTGCATGAGGATCCACAGATACCTAACTACGGAAAGGCTGGACGTGGTCCAAGACTTGTAGAAGGTATGGTCCTAGCAATCGAACCGATGGTAGCGGTCGGAACATACGAAACAGAAACACTGTTGAATAATTGGACGGCAGTAACTGCTGACGGAAAGCTTTCAGCTCATTACGAAAACACGGTAGCAATTACTGAGAATGGGCCGGAAGTGCTAACTTTAGTCGAAGAAGAGGTGTAGAGGATATGGCGAAAAAAGACACCATAGAAGCAATGGGCACTGTTGTAGATGCACAGCCTAATGCAATGTTCAAGATAAAACTTGAGAACGGATTTGAGGTTCTTGCGCATATATCGGGTAAGATCCGCATGAACTACATTAGGATTCTCCCGGGGGATAAGGTAAAGGTTGAACTATCACCTTATGACCTAACTCGCGGACGTATTGTATGGCGTGATAAATAGGCTCAGCCTTTGACATACAAAGAGAATCAAAGGTAGATGAGGAGGAAAAAATGAAAGTAAGAGCATCAGTAAAGCCAATCTGCGAAAAATGCAAAGTCATTAAGAGAAATGGCAAAGTGATGGTTATTTGCGAAAATCCAAAGCATAAGCAGAAGCAAGGCTAAATAAAAGTTAATAATTGGGTAGCGAGACCGGGCCGCTATCTGTAAAAATTTATTTATTGTACATCGCCTGTCTATATCACCCCCGGCAAGGTGACGGAAGATAGGAGAAGGAGGAAACGTATGGCTCGTATAGCCGGTGTAGACTTACCAAGAGAAAAAAGGGTAGAAATCGGTCTAACCTATATCTATGGTATCGGAAAGCATACAGCTAAAGACATTCTTGCAAAGGCTGAAATCAATCCAGATACTAGAGTCAAAGATCTGACTGAAGATGAAGCTGGTAGAATCAGAAAAATCATCGAAGCAGAGTATGCAGTAGAAGGTGACCTAAGAAGAGAGGTGTCTCTAAACATTAAGAGACTCATGGAAATCGGAAGCTACAGAGGAATCAGACACAGAAGAGGACTCCCTGTAAGAGGTCAGAAAACAAAAACTAATGCTAGAACGCGTAAGGGTCCTAAGAGGACTGTAAGCAGAAAGAAAAAGTAAGAAGGAGGTAGGATAAAATGGCTAAAGCTGTAAAGAAAACAGTAAGAAAAAAGAGAAAAGACCGTAAGCACGTTGAAAAAGGCCAGGCTCATATCCAGTCCACCTTTAACAATACTTTGGTGACACTTACAGATATGGACGGAAACGCTCTGTCATGGTCAAGCGCAGGATCACTTGGATTCAAGGGTTCAAGAAAATCAACACCGTTTGCAGCACAGAGTGCAGCTGAGACTGCAACAAAGGCAGCTCTTGAGCACGGACTTAAGACTGTTGAAGTTTACGTTAAGGGACCAGGCGCAGGTAGAGAAGCTGCTATTAGAGCACTCCAGGCTGCTGGTCTTGAGATCACATTGATCAAAGATATTACACCTATTCCTCATAACGGTTGTAGACCGCCAAAGAGAAGAAGAGTATAGCAGAAGGGAGGAGCAAAGAAAATGGCAGTAAATAAAGACCCGATCCTAAAGAGATGTAGATCTCTTCAGTTGGATCCAAGCCACATGGGTATCTACAAAGAATCCAATAGAAAGCCTCAGCAGAGTTTCAAGAAGATGAGTGAATATGGACTTCAGCTTCGTGAAAAGCAGAGAGCAAAGTTTATCTACGGAGTTCTAGAAAGACAGTTCAGAACAGCGTTCAAGAAGGCTGCATCAAAGAAGGGTATCACAGGTGAAAACCTTCTTATCATGCTAGAGGAAAGACTTGACAACGTTGTTTTCAGAATGGGATTTGCAACAACACGTAGAGAAGCAAGACAGCTTGTAGTTCACAGCCACTTTACAGTAAACGGTAAGAAGGTAAACATTCCTTCATACATCGTAAAGGCTGGAGACGTAATCAAGGTAAAGGAAAAGAGCCAGAGCTCTCCTAAGTTTAAGGAAATCAAAGAGATGCAGGTTGGTGTTCCAGCTTGGCTTTCAGTAGATAGAGACAAGCTAGAGGGTAAAGTTCTAGCTGATCCAACAAGAGATCAGATTGACACACCTATCGAAGAGCGTTTAATCGTCGAGTTGTACTCCAAATAATAGAAACTATATTACAGTCGCTATTATTGATTGGATGAAAAGGAGGGTTTTCAATGATAGAAATCGAAAAACCGACAATATCAAAGACAGTCAGCGAGGATGGTACATACGGCAAATTCGTTGTTGAACCTCTAGAAAGAGGATACGGAATAACACTTGGAAACAGCATGAGAAGAATTCTTCTCAGCTCACTTCCAGGCGCAGCTGTAACATCGATTAAAATCGATGGAATTCTACACGAGTTTTCGACGATTCCAGGCGTCAAAGAAGATGTTACTGAAATCATACTCAACCTCAAAAAGCTGGCATTAAGGCTAAGCGGTGATGACAGCAAGCGTGTGATTATAAATGCAGTTGGACCTAAGGAGGTTACAGCAGCAGACATAATCGGAGATTCAGAGCTAGAGATCTTTAACCCTGAATTGCACATTGCTACACTTGAAGAAAATGCTACTTTGGTTATGGAAATAAACCTTGCTAGAGGTAGGGGTTATGTTCCAGCAGAGCAGAATAAGGATGAGAGCACACCGATTTCAGTGATTCCGGTTGACTCAATTTTTACTCCGGTAAGAAGAGTAAACTACACAGTAGAGAATACAAGAGTAGGGCAGGTTACAGACTTTGATAGACTTATCCTAGAGATCTGGACAGATGGTTCAATCTCACCAGAGGAAGGTGTATCAATAGGTGCAAAGATAATGCAGGAGCACCTCAATTTGTTCGTAAAGCTTGATGATGCTGCAGATGATCTTGAAATCATGGTAGAGAAGGAAGAAGATCAGAAGGAAAAAGCTTTGGAGATGACTATCGAAGAGCTTGAGCTTTCAGTTCGTTCGTTCAACTGCCTAAAGAGAGCATCGATCAATACTGTTGAAGAGTTGACAGCTCGTACTGAAGAAGAGATGATGAAAGTCAGAAATCTCGGTAAGAAGTCACTCGACGAAGTTAAAGCAAAATTAGCTGAGCTTGGACTTTCACTTAGACCGAGCGAAGAATAAAAAGAATTATAAGGAGAGAAGGATATGCCAGGATATAGAAAACTAGGCAGGCCTACAGCTCACAGAAAAGCAATGCTGAGAAACCTTGTAACTGATCTACTCAGAGAAGGCAGAATTCAGACAACTGATTGTAGAGCTAAGGAAGCCAGAAAAACTGCTGAAAAGCTTATCACTTTGGCAAAGACTGACAATCTTCACAACAGAAGACAGGCTTTGGCATATATATTTGACGAAACAGTAGTCAATAATCTTTTCGAAGAGATCGCACCTAAGTACGCTGAGCGTAACGGTGGATACACAAGAATCCTAAAGCTAGGACCTCGCCGTGGCGACGGTGCTGAAGTAGTTTTCTTGGAGCTCGTATAAGATACTAAATAGAGCAGGAACTTATGTCCCTGCTCTTTTTTATGCTAAAATTTGTCCTATAGCCCTAAGTTTTATACCTTCCTTCTGTAGTGGATGACCATAAAGGCAAAGGCTAAAATACCAATTACAGCTAGTGCATCGATTACCATGGTCATTGGAAGTAGCACACCTGAGACAAGTCCATCAAAGCTATCGTATAAAGTCTTAGATGTGTCAAGAAACAATACGCAGAGTGCTAATAAAAGCGTAGAAGCAATAGCTAAAAAGCCATTTGATATTACTAGAATTACTGATGCAGGATTTAGGGACTTATTTTTTCTACTAGCAACAACTACGCTAACTAGATTTAATGCTGAAACAAGCAGGATGAAAACAAAGATCATAGTGATGCTTTTTTGATGCTCTGTTGCAAATCTCATTATAGGTTTTAAATCCATGACAGACTCCTTTCAATTATTGTTATATGTATTTCATCGAGATTGATATGTGTAGTAGGTATTTCTAATATAGCATATAAATTTTATGAATTCAATTATTAACAGAAAAAAAT
>ERZ772958.15-NODE-15-length-65605-cov-10.318764_pt1 | contig 65605 bp, 50 predicted proteins | sample MGYA00580681_ERZ772958 | MGnify/ENA primary metagenome ERZ772958 (study PRJEB29015, sample SAMEA2738089) | human oral metagenome | biome: human oral; feature: human-associated habitat; material: saliva | place: China | collected 2275 ...
TGGTAAACTGGTAACGCTTTGCCAGCTCAAACGCGGTACGCAAATACACGTAGGTTTTGCCCGTACCGGTTTCCATCTCCACGTCAAACTGCAAACCATCAGCAAGCGCCTGCGCACTCTCCAGGCCGTTACGGTCTTGGACCCGCTGCAAGTTCGCCAGGATCATGTCCTCGTCCAGCACCAGGTTGTTACCCACCGCGCCGACCTCGGCAGCGATATCCAAACTTACCTGACCAGACACTTCGCCCTGGTCAAACAAGGCCGGCTCGGACGGCAACAGCCGGAACGTGGTCACCAACTGGTCCGCGTCCGCGGGCTGCCCATCGAACAAGTCCGTGACCGCTTCGATAGCGGAAGCCTGGTATGGCTGGCGGGGATCAAACTGAAAACGCATCACTCAGTCCTCGCCTTACGCCGTCCACAGATCAACATTGCGGGTGCGGCACTCCTGCACCAGATTTGTCTTCAACTCGTCATTACCCTTGAACGCATCCTCAAGGATCACCAGTCGCTCTGGCTCCTTAGCAACCAGCGCACGCAACTGATCCAGAGTCGGAGTCATATGCTCATCAAGGTAGGCCAATACGATCCCATCAGCCACACTGAAAGCCTCGAGACCCTCGACGTTGACCGTCTCGATCGTCTCCGACAACGAGAAGCCGAGTTTCAATAACACCTCAGTCAGCAGTGCCTCGGGGCGGGCACGATCATCAGCCGAATCAGCAAGATCTGCGAACAAACCAACCAGCTGATCCTCAGATAGGCCTGAGTTCGCCTTCCACTTCGTGAAATTCGTGTCCACGAGCTTGTAGGTACGGAAACCAATATCCAGAGTGTCTGTGCGACCGTCAAGCTTTGAACCTTCTTCCTCAAGGATCTTTTTGCCAGCACGGCGTATACGTTCCCTCGAAATCTCGGATATTGTCTCGAACCCGAGTCTTCGAGCTTCAGACTTCTCCTCAGTGAGCTCAGGAAGCTGCACCGAGATACATCGTCGCGTGCCCCCATCGTTAGCATTCAGCTGCATAACTGCGTGAGCTGTCGTTCCTGAGCCCGCGAAAAAGTCCAGGACCATCGCATCGCGATCAGAACTAAAGAAGGTTGCACCTAGAATGAATTGTTGAATCAAGGAAGTTGGCTTCGGGTAGTCAAACGCACTTGCCAAATCTGAACCAAGTGCTTTGAGATCGGAATTTCCGTTCTTATTAAGGTGCTTGATGACTGAGTAAAACTTTGAGCCGTCTTCTGAGATCTTCCGATATCTACCAACTACGTGAAACCCTCCAGTTTTCTCTAAAAGGATGTACTTTCCTTCCGCTAGGCCGTTATCGATCTCATCCTTCTTTGCCTGTCCATGGTATTGAAGGATCTCTTCGTACATGCATGTGCCATACTTGCCGAATTCTTTCCGAAGCCAGTCCTCTTCGATCCAGTATTCTTCGCCCTCAATAGATACTGTCTTTCCTCGGATATCCTTGGGGCGCAATAGCGGTTTGAATGACGAGAGCGACCTAGCGTAAATGAATAGGCTGTCATGCCCTTTGATCATTTGTTTGGCGAGGCCGCCACCTTCTGCGCGAATGATGCTAAACACTCCGACCCGATTTGACTCACCAAAAATCTCATCGAGAATTTCGCACAGGTGTGAAGCTTCCGCATCATCGATGGAAACTGCAATGCAGCCGTCGTTGCGGAGCAAGTTCCTCGCCAGTTTCAAACGTGGGTACATCATGTTGAGCCAGTTGGAGTGGAAGCGCCCGGATGATTCCGAGTTCGTTGACAGTTTCCCGCCATCATCGGTCTGGCCGGTGAGCTTGAGGTAGTTGCCTATAGAATCCGCAAAATCATCCGCGTAGACGAAGTCGTTACCCGTGTTGTATGGCGGGTCGATATAGATCATCTTGATCTGCCCGTAGTAGTGCTTCTGGAGGATCTTCAGCACTTCGAGGTTGTCTCCCTCGATGAAGACGTTCTGGGTGGTGTCCCAGTTGACCGAGTTCTCCTTGTCCGGCATCAAAGTTGCGGTGGTCGGGGTTTGGGCGGCGCGAATTGCTTCGCGCTTGCCTGGCCACGTCAGACCGAATCGCTCGCGGCCGTCCTCGACGTCAATGTCGAGGATGGTCTTGAGGGTGTCGAGGTTGATTTTGCCGTCGGCGACGATCTCGGGGAAGAGTTCTGCGAGCTTGGTAGCTGCTTCGGTGGCAAAGTCGGGGGTGGTGCGTGGTACTTCGTTGAGTTCTTCAGTCATTACTTCCTCCAGGTGTAATTTGAATGCCTTAGCTAGTGTGACGCATCGACTAGTTCAGTTGCGGCGGGATAGCCGAGTGTTGGTAGGGGGATCGATTGGGACCCCGCGGCAATATGTTCTTCGCGGAGAGTCGGCACGCACGCTGCGGTGCGAGACCTTCACGAAGCCGTTGTCCTGCGGCGTGCCCGACGTGTCCACGACAATGAGGCAACCGAACAAAGTGCCCTTCGTGTGCTCGCTCTTCGCGCGCGCACGATACTCATCCAGCAGGGTATCCAGCGCGGACTTCGAGGAGGCCGGGGCTGTCTCATCTGAGCGGTGTCGAGCCGTATTGTGGGTGTTGGAATCCGCTTCCATGCCGGGCAGAGCCATGAAATCGTCGTCGCGCGCAGCAGTCATGCGACCAAGAATAGCGGGTAATCTATGACACACAAGCTAGGTGGGTGCTGTGGTGTGACTACAAGGGGATTGCTGCAGGAATGCAGGGGTGCGGACTACCCGCGTTGCACGAGTGCGACGTGGGGCCTTACCCCTGCGCGACCTCGGCCCGGATGAGGGGGATCGGGTATGCCGCCGCCGAGATGGGGGAGAGGAACGAGTCCGTAATACCGGCCGTGAACGCGTCGATGCCGAGGACCTTGTACAGGGCGTTGCGGCCAAACTTCGTTGAATCCGCGACGAAGTAGGCGGTCGACGCGATCGAGCGGACCTTCTGCTGCAGCTCGATCGAGTAGCCGGTTGACGCGTAAATACCGTCCTCCATCACCGAATTCGCCCCGAAAACGGCCGTGTTCACGCGGATGTGCTCCAGCTGATCGATGGCGGTCGGCCCCCACATGTGGGTCCGGTTCGGCAGCAGCTCGCCGCCCACGAACACCAGGTTCAGCGACGGCTTCTTCAAAATCTCGAGGCCCACCAGCAGGTCGTGCGTCACCACGGTCACGCGGCGCGCGTCGAGGGCCCGAGCCACCTCGAGGCACGTCGACCCCGAATCGATGAACACGGACTGGCCGTCGAGGATGCGCTCCGCCATGGCAGGGCCGATCGCCCGCTTCTCCGCGCGGTTCGGGGAATCCTGCAGGAACTCCTCGGTGTCCTCGTCCTGGGGGATCGGGATCGCGCCACCGTGGGTGCGGCGCACGAGGCCGGCTTCAGCCAGGTGCTCCAGGTCCCTGCGGATGGTTGACACATTGACGTCGAGAGCCTCTGCCAGGGAGGACACGGTCTCGAAGCCTGTTGCCTCAATCATGGAGACAATGGTGTCTTGCCGGGTCACGATGGTTCCTTCTGCTGGCTATGGTCTACGCGGGGTGCGACGTGGGGTACAGATGATGCCTGCAATAGTGCATCGTGATCGCCGCCCGCTTGACACTGTACCGAACTTTCGGCGCGAATGTGCGCGATACCGCGCAACGAGGGCATTTGCCTAAATCACCAGTCCATAGGGGCGTTTTTCGCTCAGGATTTGCGTATAACCGTGCGTTGAGCTGCGCGTCAGGGAGCAGTTAGCGGCGAATCAAGCCGTCATAAATGCGCGAAAACGAGTTGCAACTGCGCGATATCGCGTGTAATGTAAGTGATTGCGACGCGGGTCACGCCATGATGCGTGCGTCATCGCAGGAGATGGCGAACCCGGAACGTCCGACAACTAGATCACGAGGAAGTGACGACATGAAGATCGGAAGACTGGCGGCGGCATCGGTGTCCATTGCATCGATGCTTGCTCTGACTGCCTGCTCGACCGTCGGAGGGACGACAGGCGACAACTCCTCATCAAACACCGGCTCGGCCGCAGGCGATTCCGGCAAGACGATGGTCACCGTCGTCAAGGTCAAGGGCATCGCATGGTTTGATCGCATGGACGTGGGCGTCAAGGAATGGGGCGCCGAGAACGGATACGACACGCGAACGGAGGGTGGAACCGACGTTGCGCCGGAAAAGCAGATCCAGATCATCCAGGATCTGATCGCGCAGAAGCCGGTCGCCATCACCGTCGTCCCCAACTCTCCCGAGGCCCTCTCCGCCGTCCTAGGGCATCAAGGTGGTCTCTCACGAGGCGACCGGCATCAAGAACGTTGACGTGGACATCGAGGCATTCGACAACGCCTCCTACGGCGTCGACATCATGAAGAACATCGGGGAGTGCACGGGCGGCACCGGCAAGTACGTGCAGTTCGTCGGTGGTCTGACCGCTAAGACCCACATGGAATGGGTCGAGGCCGCCTACGACTACCAGATGAAGAACTTCCCGGGCATGGAGCGCGTCGAGACGCCCATCGAGTCGACCGACAACGAGACGGCAGCCTACGAAAAGGCCAAGGAAGTCCTCGGCAAGTACCCGGACATCAAGGCCTTCCAGGGCTCCGCCGGTAACGACGTGCCCGGCATCGCCCGCGCGATCGAAGAGGCCGGCCTGTCCGATCAGGTCTGCGTCATGGGCACCTCCATCCCCTCGGCCTCCGCGAAGTACCTGGCCACCGGATCGATCGACAAGATCTTCTTCTGGGATCCCGCCCTCGCCGGCAAGGCCCAGCTACAGATCGCGAAGATCCTCGCTGACGGCGGCACCATCACCGAAGGCATGGACCTTGGTATCGAGGGTTACAACAACCTCCACAAGCTCGACGGCTACGACAACGTCTGGGTCGGCAACGCCCAGATCGCCGCGGACGCTGAGCAAGCGAAGAACTACGACTTCTGATCACGCAGCCCCGGCCTCGTGACACATCGGCACGAGGCCGGGGCGGGCGTCCCACGACAGCGCAGTCGACAAGACACTCGAAGGAGAGCACATGCGCAGCAATGTGGATGAAGCACCGCGCCCCCACGGAGAAGGCGTCAGCGTGCAGGAGAACCCCTTTCTAGAGGTTCGGGATATCGTCAAGAACTTCGGCGGTGTTCGCGCCCTCGATGGCGTCAACATGGCCGTCTGGCCGGGTGAAGTGCTGTGCCTGGCCGGCGAGAATGGCTGCGGAAAGTCCACTCTCATCAAAGTCATCTCCGGAGTGCACGCGCCCGATGCGGGACGCATCCTCATCGACGGCCACACCGTTGCCTCGCTGACACCGCTCAGCGCCATGGATGCCGGCATCCAGGTCATCTACCAGGACTTCAGCCTGTTCTCGAACCTGACGGTCGCCGAGAACATCATGATGACCTCGTCGGTCACAGAGAAGAAGAAGTTCTTCAGCTCCACGAGCGCGAAAAAGCAGGCCGCGCAGATCGTCGAGCGTCTCGGCGTCCCGCTCCCGCTCGACGCTGACGTCGAACAGCTCTCCGTCGCAGACAAGCAGCTCACCGCCATCTGCCGCGCCCTGGCCGGCAACGCGAAGCTCCTCATCATGGACGAGCCGACGACCGCTCTCACCCAGCGTGAGGTCGCGCGTCTGTTCATCGTCGTCGAAAAGCTGAGCGCGCAGGGCGTCGCCCTCATCTTCGTGTCGCACAAACTCGACGAGGTCATGGCAATCTCGCAGCGCGTCACCATCATGCGCTCGGGACGCAACGTCATCGATTCGCCGGTCGAAGACCTCGACCGCGAGAAGATCACCCACTACATGACCGGCAAGGAACTCGACCAGAGCCGACGCGTCCCACCCCTCGCGGAGGACGCGCAGGAGCGCCTGCGCGTCGAATCCCTCACCTCACAGGGAGGCTTCGAAGATGTCAGCTTCTCCGTGAAGAAGGGCGAAATCCTCGGCATCACCGGGCTCCTCGGATCCGGCCGTACCGAAATCGCCCAGGCCCTCTTCGGCCTCCTGCCCATCGACTCCGGACGCGTCTACATCGACGGCGAACACGTCGAGGTGGGCTCCATCGGACAGGCCATCAAGGCCCATATCGGATACGTCCCCGAAGACCGACTCACCGAGGGTCTCTTCCTCGACAAGTCGATCGCCGACAACGTCATTGCCGCGTCCATCGACCACCACACCTCGAAACTCAACACGCTGCGCAAAGACAAGATCCGCCAAACCATCGCCCACTACTTCGAGTCGCTGCGCATCAAAGCCCCCGACGTCCTCGCCCCCGTGCGATCCCTCTCGGGCGGCAACGCCCAGCGCGTCGTCCTTGCGAAGTGGCTCGCGCGCAACCCCAAGGTCCTGATCCTCAACGGCCCCACGGTCGGCGTGGACGTCGGCTCCAAGGCCGAGATCCTCGACATCCTGCGCGAACAAGCGGAAGCCGGCATGGCCATCGTCATCATCTCCGACGATGCGCCGGAACTCGTCTCCTGCTGCCATCGAGTGCTCATCACCAAGGGCGGCCACATCGCCGCCGAACTGGCCGGCGATGACGTCGATGCTCGAACGATTAGAAAGATGGTCGTGTCATGAACATGAATACCGTCGCACGGCGCGTCCTGCGCTGGATCTGGGGACCCAACCGTGAAGGAATTGTCCTGTCCGTCCTGGTCCTCCTGACCATCATCATGTCCGCGATCAGCCCCGCGTTCTTCACGGTCTCGACGCTCTTCTCCCTCCTGCGTTCCTCCATCGTCCCGATGATCTACGCCCTCGGCGTCCTCCTCGTCATCATCTCCGGCGGTATCGACGTCTCCTTCGCGGCCATCGCCTCGTTCGCCTCCTACGCCACGATCGTGTTCCAGCTGAGCCGAGGAATCAACATCGGCCTCGTCGGATCCTTCGCGATGGCGCTGGCCATCGGAGCGCTCCTCGGCCTGCTCAACGGCTACCTGATCTCCAGGTTCAAGCTCCCGACCCTCATCGTCACGCTCGGCACACAGGGAATCTTCCAAGGCTTCCTCCTGGCGTACATCGGCTCGAAGTACATCGCCCAGCTGCCCGAGGGCATGGCGTCCGCCTCGACCGCGAACCTCGTCTCCGTCGAAACATCGACGGGCGTCGCGCTGCTGCACTCCATGATCATCCCGGCCATCATCCTCGCGATCGTCATCGCGCTGGTACTCAGCCGGACCATGTTCGGGCGCGCCATCTACGCGATCGGCGGCGACACCGAATCCGCCCACCGAGCCGGCATTAACGTCAAACGCACCCAAATCTGGGTGTACGTCATCGCCGGAACCCTCGCCGCAACCGCCGGCATGGTCTACATGATCCTCGGCAGGTCCGCCAACCCCCAGGAACTCGTCGGCCACGAACTCGACATCATCGCCGCCGTCGTCCTCGGAGGCGCGTCGATCTTCGGAGGACGCGGGTCGGTGCGCGGAACGATCCTCGGTGTGCTGCTCGTCCAGCTCATTAACAACTCGCTGATCCTCATCGGCGTCCCCAGCGCCTGGCAGCGCGCCGCAGTCGGCCTGCTCCTCGTCGCCGGTGTCGGCATCCAAGCGCTCGCCGCAAAGCGCAGCACGCGAACGCTGCGCGCCAAGAGCGCCCAGGCCGACCACAGCAACGCCGTCCCCCAAGCCGTCGAAGGATGAGTCCTATGAACAACACACTCCGCGACACAAACTCCCGGATTGATGGCTTCAGCGCCTCGCTCCTCTCCCGGCTGCGCCGCGACCGGTCGATCGCCCGCATGGTCCTCATCCTCCTCGTGGCCATCGGAATCTTCTCGATCCTCTCCCCGAGCGTGTTCCTCACGGGCCTCAACCTGCAGAACATGCTGCTCGCCGTCGCAGAAATCGGCATCCTCTCCATCGCCATGATGATCTCGATGGTCACCGGCGGCATCGACCTGTCGCTCGTCGCCATCGCGAACCTCTGCGCGATCACCGTGTCGACCCTGTACACCTCGAGCGCGCTGGGCGGAACCGAACAATGGGGCCCCGTCATCATCCTCATCGGGCTGGGCGTCGGACTCCTGTGCGGCCTCGTCAACGGCGTCCTCATCGCCTACGTCGGCGTCACCCCGATCCTCGCCACGCTCGGCACCATGCAGATCTTCAACGGCCTCGCAGTCGTGTGGACGGGCGGCAAAACTCTCTACGGATCCCCCGAGGCGCTGACGGCGTTCGGCAAGACCGCAGTCGCAGGAGTTCCCCTCCTCTTCATCGTCTTCGGACTCGTCGCCCTCCTCGTCGGATTCATCCTCAACCGCTCCCCGCTGGGACTGTCCCTCTCCCTCGAAGGATCCAACGGGACGGCCGCCCGATTCTCCGGAATTCGTTCCTCCCGAATCCTGCTGAGCTCCTACCTGCTCACCGGATTCCTCGGCTCCCTCACGGGCATCGTGTTCATCGCACGAAACCCCACGGCCTCGGCGGACTACGGCGCCTCCTACGTGCTGCTCGTCATCGTTATCGCCGTCCTCGGCGGGACCAACCCGAACGGCGGTTTCGCCACCGTCGGCGGCGTATTCCTGGCGGCCCTCACCCTCCAGGTCGTCCAAAGCGGCTTCACCTCCATGCGCCTGTCCGCCTTCCAGTACGCGATCGCCCAGGGCGTCATCCTCATCGGCGTCCTCGTTCTCGACTGCGTCGACTGGAAAGACGTTCGAACACGCCTGACATCGACGTTCAGGCGCCCACAACCAGCAGCCGCCCTCAATAGCGGCGCAACAGAAAGGAAATGATCATGAAGAAGATCATTAACAACCCCGACCAGTTCGTCGATGAGATGGTTGAGGGCATTCTCCTGGCACACCCCGATCAGGTCCGTACCCCCGGAGACGACAGGCGCGTCCTCGTCCGCGCTGACAGCCCCGCACCCGGCCGGGTCGGCATCGTCACCGGCGGCGGCTCCGGTCACCTCCCCCTCTTCAAGGGCTACGTCGGCAAGGGGCTGTGCTCCGGCGTCGCCATCGGTAACGTGTTCTCCTCCCCGTCGGTCCAGCAGTGCGCCGACGCCGCCAAGGCCGTCGACGGCGGAGCGGGCGTGCTCTTCCTCTACGGCAACTACGGCGGCGACGTCTTCAACTTCGACCTGGCCGTCGACCTCCTCGAACTCGACGGCATTGAGACGCGCACCGTCCTCGGCTGCGACGATGTGGCTTCGCAGCCCAAGGAACGCGCGAAGGACCGCCGCGGCGTCGCCGGCATCTTCTTCGCCTACAAGGCTGCGGGCGCTGCCGCCGAGCGCGGAGACAGCCTCGACGAGGTAGCCGCCGTCGCGCAGAAGGTCATCGACAACACGGCCACCATGGGCGTCGGCCTGTCCCCGACGATCCTCCCGACCACGGGTGCCGCATCCTTCGACCTGCCCGAAGGGGAAATGGAAATCGGCATCGGCATCCACGGTGAACCCGGCATCCACCGCGGCCCCCTTGGAACCGCCGACGAGATCGCGGACCAGATCCTCGACTCCGTCATCCCCGACCTGGGCCTGGCTGAAGGTGACCGTGTCGCCGTCCTCGTCAACGGCCTCGGCGCCACGCCCCTCGAAGAGCTCTACCTGCTCTACCGTCGCACCCACCAGAGGCTCGCGGACCTCGGAGTCGTCATCGAACGCCGCTACATCGGCGAATACGCGACGTCCCTCGAAATGGCCGGTGCCTCGATCTCGCTGCTCAAGGTCGATGACGAACTCCTCGAGCTCCTCGACGCCCCCGCCCAGTCCCCGTTCTTCAGGGAGGCATGACAATGCGTTCGCCCGAACTCATCCAGCGCATTCAGGATTCGATGACGGTGCTCATCGAATCATCGGACGAACTGCGTGACCTCGACCAGGTCCTCGGCGACGGCGACCTCGGCATCACGATCTCCGCGGGAGCCCGCGCGGTCATCGAGGCGCTCAAGGAAATGCCGACCGAGCCCGAACCCGCCCCTTCGGACGTCGCGCGCGCTTGCGCGAAGGCGTTCGCCAACGCCAACCCGTCAACGATGGCGGCGCTGGTCGCCGGCGGCCTCCTCGCTGGATCGAAGGTGTGGGTCGGCTGCGAGGATGTCACGGCCGTCGAGGCCGAGGCCTTCATCCGCGCTGCGGCAAGCTCCATCTCGCACCGAGGCAAGAGCCAGGTGGGCGACAAGACCATCCTCGACGCGATGGTCCCCGCCGTCGATTCGCTGGCCCGGAGCATCGAGGCCAACCCCGCGGTCGCTCAGGACAGTGCGCTCGCGGCCGCGGCCCTCGATAGCGCCATCGCCGACGCCGCCGAGGCCGTCGTCGCCACCCGCGACCTCCAGTCGCAGCGCGGACGCGCCTCCTGGCTGCAGGACCGCTCGATCGGCCTCCAGGACCCCGGCGCCACCGCTTTCCTGCGGGCCCTCGAGGCCTGGCGCGACGCATCCACGGGCGAGCGCGGCCCCCGCGCGGCGGTCGTCGACAATCTCTGAGGCTGCTGCTTAGTTGGTGGGGGGTGGGGTTCCCGGTTGGGAGCCCCACCCCCTTCCTGTGTTGTGTGTTCGTTGGTTGCCTGAGTGTCGTGCGAATCCGCCAGCGAAGTGCGCGTCACGGCGACGCTTCATGTTTGCCAATGGGCGGCGTAAATTCTATTCTGCTGTCGATTCTGAGTCTTGAGAATCGGCCGAATCGGCTTCGGTGTTACCGGCTTCCTCGGAGGAGTCAGGCGTTAGGCCCCACAGCTTGACGAGGTTGATCGTCTCGTTGTCAGGGCGGCGAGGCACGGGCAGTTCATCAATTTTGACGACGGTGGGAATCTGAACACTCGTGCCCGCAACGACGCACGTACCACAAGGAAGTGAAGGGACTGCCTCGAATGAATTAGTGTTGAGAAAGACAACGCTATTCTTTACGCATTCAAGATCTGCTGGATTAACAAGGCGATGTAGAAAGTAATGATCAAGCTGAGAAGTGATATTGGAAGAAATGTCACTTGGTCGTTGTGAGACGATAGTAAGAAATGTATCGAACTTCCGTCCCTCACGAATGACTTCATCGAAAATGTCAGAACGTCGATTTCGCGTGGAAAAAGACCTTACACTTTTCTTCAAAGAAAGAATGTTATGAGCTTCATCAATAATAATATTTAAATAGCCTTCTTTGGATACAAGACCTTTCTTGCGTCGATTGTATGCCTCATATGTTACGATCAAAGGAATTAATTGACGTTCATTGAAAGTCGCATTTTCGAGATTGATGATATGAAGTGTTCGGCGTTCATGAAGGTCGTTAGAACTGAAATCGAACCATTTGTAGTATATGTAAATACAGTCGTCGAGTCTTGTTAAAAGGGATTCGATGTCTGATGTTCTGATTGTTCTGGCAAAAGTGCTGCCGATGCTTGTGAGTCTGAATTTTAAGCTAATTTCATCGAGTGGTGATAATGTTCGGTTGATTACCTTCGGTGAGATCTGGTCGAAAAAGTCATCGACGTGCTGTTTGAACTCGGGGGTTGACGCGTAGATGGTACCGCGTGGGGACTGGATATAGTGCGCCTTTGTCGTTGTATTAAATTTCAGAGAGGTCTTAAAGTTGTAGAACTCTTGATAAAATCTGTCGCTTTGTGGATTGGTGACTTCGTTGATTTCTTTTAGAAGTCGGAATAGTGAGTCGATGCTGATATCTTTATAGTGATCTCCTTTGAAATAGAGGTGAAAGAAATTGCGAATGAGTGGAAAGATGTCGTAATCTTCAAGGTTTAGAGATAGGGCCTTGCGAATAAAGAAATGTAGATCGCTACTGTCTGCCTCAAGTATTCTGGCCCATAAGTCTGAATCTTGTAGAACATTCCTATCTAGAGGTATTCGTAAATCGGTTCTCTTTTCTAGAGAATTGGCGTGTTCTGAAGCGCCAAAAATTGATTGCAGATTACGGTTGCAAAAAGTACTTTTGGTCATATCTTTGCAGTATTCACCTGTAAAGTCGAAAATAATGAACCGCGTGGAGCTTAGTCGCTCCATATGGTCGGAAACTTGGTGTAGTAGTTCGAATAGCTGTGTGTATATCTTAGTGAGGGTATAGGACTTTCCGGATCCGGTGTTTCCAAAGATTCCAATGTGACCTGTGAATAAAGTTGCTATATTGAGAGAAATTGGGATTAAGGTGTTGGTTGCTAAGTGGCCAATTGTGATTTGTGTTCCCGGTGCTGAGCTTGATGTGTAGATCTTTGAAGCTTGCTCGGCAGAGGCTACGTATGCAATATTTCCGATGAGTGGACTTGTTTGCGAGCCCGAGAAAAAGCGTGTTTGGAATGGTGATACCGAAGTGTCCGTTTGGAATTCGCCGAGCAGGGTGGTCTTGAGAATACGCGTGTTGCGGTCGACATCCCGCTGGTAGGTGCTGTTCTCCCATGCATTGTTCTCGATAAGCTCCTCCTCCTCGACTTGCACGGCCAGGTGTGCATAGCCCCGTCGCACGATGAGGAATGAGCCGATCGAAACGTTGCTGATGATCTCGCCCCGGAAGATCAAGCTGGAGTCGTTCTTATCGACGTCCACAGTGATCTCGATCCGCCGTCCACGCACCGCCGTCACCGTGCCGATTCGCAGTGATGAGATCTCGGTTCCTGTATGAGCGGTCATGCGCTTGCCTTTCGCAGAATATCTGCGATTGCGCGGATATCAAGACGTTGGTGGTCTTTCGCTTTGGTTCCGAGCGCTTGCCCAAAACGGGGGCCGACCACTAGCTCGATGTTCGGGTAGTCCTTGGGGGAGTAGCCCAGGTAGTCCGCGATCGTCCTTGATGTGTCTTTGGAGTAGCAGAAGATGATGACCTTTAGGGTTGGATTAGCCTTAGCGGCTCGTGTGACGAGTGAACGGATGTGCTCGTCTGCGAATGAAAAGCCCATCACAAGAAGGCTCGTGTTAGGAAGCTCCAACTGGTTCGATAGGCGTCGTAGCTGGTCGTAATACGTCTCGTTGAGGACAGTCGAAGCAAACTTTCCTTTATTTGGGAGCACGACGGCCAACTGGTTGCGCGCGCTGTCTAGCTCATCGAGCTTGTTAACTAGATCATCTTCACCGTGTTTGCCCTGTTTCGTGCGCTCAAATGTGGCTTCTGCCTGACGTTTCAGCACCTCGAAGTCTGCGCGTGTTTCGGGGCTTGTATCCGTAGCGTTCGCTTCGCTCGGTTCTGAGGCGTTGGGTGTGATCGTAGGCTCGTGTTCACCAAATCGGCTGATCTCATCAAACAGGGTCTTGATCTTCACCAGTATTTGATAGCTGTCATCGATGGTCAGCTGATAACCGTCGTCGCGCCACGATGCGCATCCGTGAATCTTCACGAGGTTTGCCGATGGGATTTCGGTTCGGTATCCGAGGCCGATACCGTTCGAGAAGACGCGATTGCCGAAGGTCTGTTGGGTGACAACTCGGGAAAAACGACCCAGGTATGCAGAGTTAGTCGGGATGCCGGCCTCGTCGAGAGCCAGGTCCATGCACAGATCATAATTCGAGGTGAAGAACGTGACCTGCTTTGGCTTGTCAACAGATTCTCGGTTTGCAACCGTCTGAATTGCCTCGGTGCAAAACTCCTTGTAGGCAGCTCGGGTTCGTTGAATGTCTCCTTCGGGCCCCTCTTTCCTGTCAGTCACATATTCGACATTTCGGTAGATGGAACCCATGAAGAAACGACGATCTATCTCTGCCTTGATCAGGCGGTAGATCACATCGCCGGTTTCCCCGAGACTGGCCTTCTTCTCTTCGAGTTTGACTCGCAGGTCTTCCAAATTTCCCAGAGTTTGGAATGCAGGCATTGAACACCCTGCACCCAGGAGGAAGTTGATGTTCGTGCTCTCCAGTGTCTTGCGCAAGTCGCTGAGGAAGTCCTTGTCTACCTCGCGGTACAGGGCTTGCGTATTGTCGTTGGCCGCGTGATGTTCAGGCACGGTTCTTCCTTCATTGGCTAGTTGGACCGCAGAATCTTGTCGCTGAGACGTCACTTAAGCGAGTGAGTTGGCCCGTGTTTGCCCTCGCTGTTCATGTACGTCTTTGTCATGTGCCTCACGATAGCGTGTTTGTTAGTAAGTGTGTGCGTTGAGTCTCAAGGCATCGCACATACAAGTCGAATGCTGCTCATACGCGCGTTTCATGACGGCCACACAACAAGGTGGGGGACCCCCATCCGGGAGTCCCCCACCTCAACAACAAGCGCTCAGCCCTCCGCTTCGAGGGCTTTCTGCTCCTCGGGCGTGAGCTTGGCGATACCGATGCCCGTGGCCGCCCACACGAGGGCGAAGAAGATGGCGATCCAGTTGGAAATCGCCCAGGGCAGGTAGGCCAGGGTGGCGACGCCCAGGGTGCCGGCCATGTAGGCGCCCGCCGACGTCCACGGCAGGATGGGCTCCCACACGGTGGCCGCGTCCTCGATGGTTCGCGACAGGTTCTTCGGGTCCAGGCCTCGTTTGATGTACTCGCCGCGCAGCATCTCGCCCGGGATCAGCAGGGACACCTGGCCGTTCGACGTGATGCCGATGACCGCCAGGCCCGTCACGATCGTCGATGCGATCAGCGCGAAGGTCGACTTCACGGGAGCCAGCAGGCTCGAAATCAGCACGTCCAGCGACCCGGACACGGACACGGTGCCCGCGAAGGCGATCGCGCAGAAACAAATCAGCAGGACGCTCATCATCGAGTTCATGCCGCCGCGCTCCAGCAGGCGCGTCACGTCCTCGATGACAGAATCGGCCTGGAAGCCGCTCTTACCTACCATGTCGACCTTGAAGCCGTTCACGGAGGCCACGACCGAGTTCGAGAAGGACACTCCCTGGAACACGACCGCGTTGAACATGGCGGTCGCGCACGACACCAGCATGACCGGCACGGTCGGTAGCTTCATCACCGAGCCGACGAGCACGACCAGCACGGGCACCAGCAGGAGCAGGTTCCAGTTGAACGCCGAATCGAGGGTCGCGAGGATCGTGCCGACCTTCTCGGGCACGGTCCCGCCCGACGACTGCAGGCCGAAAATCAGGTACACGACCGCCGAGGTCAGGAACGCCGGAATGGTCGTCCACATAAGGTGGCGGATGTGCGTAAACAGGTTCACACCCGTCGCCAGCGACGCAATGTTCGTCGTGTCCGACAGGGGAGAGAGCTTGTCGCCGAAGTACGCGCCCGCCACGATCGCGCCCGCCACCATCGGCAGGTTCGCGTCCATGCCGACCGCAACGCCCATGAAGGCGACGCCGATCGTGCCCGCGGAACCCCACGACGTGCCCGTGCACAGCGACACGATCGCCGTCACGACCAGCGCGATGAGCGCCAGGAACTGCGGGTTAATGATCTTCAGGCCGTAGTAGATGAGCATCGGGATCGTGCCGCCCGCCATCCACGTGCCGATCAAGGCACCGACGACGATGAGGATGAGAACAGCCGGCATGGTCTTCGCGATCTTCTCGGCGATCGCGCCGATGATCTCATCCCACGTGTACCCCAAGGTCATGGCGACAATGCCAGCGACCACGGCCGACGCGATGAGCAGCGGCTCCACCGGGAGGCTCGCCGCGATGTAGCCGCCGCCCAACAGGACGATCAGCGTGACCGCGGGAATCGCCGCGACCAGGAGGGATGGAGTGCGGTGAGCCCGCTTCTCCGAGGAGGTGACTGACATCGTCAATCCTTTCTTTTTTGTTGCGTCCGCGCACCAGTGCACGTCCGCTTAATTCGATGCGATCGCCGTGATCGCCTCGCACAAGCGCTCCAGGGCCCGAAGCAGATCGTGCTCGGGAAGCGCCACGTTGATGCGGAAATACCCTTCGTAAGATGCCCCGAAGTCCTCGCCCGGGGAGACAGCGACCCGCGCGGCGGCCACGGCCTCGGCGAGAGAAGCGTGCGAGGCCAAGTACGCGCGGGCGTCTACCCACACCAGGTACGTACCGTCGGGGTCGACGACGTGGGCCTGGGGCAGCGCTCGGCGTAGGTAGTCGACGGCCACGCGCAGGTTCGTGTCGAGGCGAGTGCGCAGCTTGTCCACCCACGCCTCGCCCAGGTTCCACGCGGCAATCGTCGCAGGAATCGCAAAGAAATTTGGGTTGTGCAAACCCATGAGGCGCTTGGCTTCCTCGAGGCGCTCCCCGAGCTCGCCGCGCACCGCGATCGCCGAGGCCTCCAAGCCTGCTGTATTAAAGGTTTTTCCGGGGGACATGCACTGAATGAGGCGCCCCGACTCCCACAGGCGAGGCGCGAGAGCCGCGAGCGGCTGGTACCGTTTCCTGCCCGGCCGCTGGAAATCCGCGTGAATGTCGTCGGAGAGCACCAGCACATCCCACTCAAGCGCGAGGGAGGCGACCATCTCCATCTCGCCTTCGCTCCACACGCGCCCCGTCGGGTTGTGCGGACTGCACCAGAGCAGTAGGTCCGCGCTCTCCATCGCGCGGGCGAAGGATTCCTCGGGAATCTGCGGCGTTTCGCCCGACAGGTCGAGGGGCACCCGACGCAGCTCGCATCCGGCGCGCTCCACGACCTCGATAATCGGCCCGTATGCCGGATCCAGGGTCACCACGCGAGGTGGACGTCCGAAAAACCTCGGCAGGACGATCGAGCACAGGGCTGACACGCATTGGACGATACGCGGGAAGAAGTGAACATTCCTTGGATCGAGTGCCCACCCGTGGCGCTGTTCTTGCCAGCGAGCTGCTGCCTGACGGAAGTCATCGAAGACCTCCGTGTAGCCGAAAATCCCCTCCGCGCACGCGTCCACGATCGCGCGCGAGACCTCCGGGCACGTCGCGAACTCCATGTCCGCGACCGATAGGGACAGCGCATCCTCGCCCAGGTGCGCGGCCAGCAAGTCCCACTTCGCGCTGTGCGTCCCCCAGCGGGTGATCGTCTCGTCAAACATCGGAGCCACCCGCCCGATTCGCGCAGTGGTGGGTCTGCCCGCACGCCCCCAGGTCCGCGACGTTCAGCGCCTCCGCCTGCCTCGCGGCTCCCAGGGCGACGTATTCTGCCGCCTCGGGAAATTCAACGGGCACCCCCAAGAATTCGGGCGCCAAGCTCTGCACTGCCCGCGAGCGCGCTCCGCCGCCGACAACAAGCACTTTCTCGATCGGAACCCCCAGCTCACGCACGCATTCGAGCGCGAAACGCATGTGGGCAAGCAGCCCCTCGACACCGGCCCGAGCAAGGTGTGCGCGCGTCGAGTTCTTGAGCGTCATTCCCTCCAATCGGGCAGTGGCATCGGGCAGGTTCGGCGTGCGTTCGCCTTCAAAGTACGGAACGAGGCGCAGCCCTCCCGCGTCGGGAACCGACAGTGCCGCTTCGTCCAGTTCCTCATAGCCGAGGCCGCTCATCGCGCCGACCGCGTCGAGGATTCGCGAGGCGTTAAGGGTGCACGCGAGGGGAAGCCAGTGCCCACTGGCGTCAGCAAATCCCGCGACTTGACCACTGGGGTCTTCGACGGGAGTTTCGCTGACAACGGCAACGACCCCGGAGGTTCCCAACGAGAGCAATGCCTGTCCGACACCGAGGCCAACACCGAGCGCAGCCCCGGCATTGTCCCCACATCCCGGGCCGATTGCGATTTCTCCCCATCCTTGCGCTGGATCCCCACACCCCATGGCTTCCACGGGTTCGCAGATCTTCGGCAGGATGATTCCCTCGGCCTCTTCCACCGAGATTCTTAGGGCCTGAGCCAAGATTTCGCGCCTGTAGACTGCATCAGCCCGGTCCATGTAGCCCGTTCCCGAGGCATCGGAACGGTCAGTGCACAGGCCTTCCAACCCGACAGCCTCAAAGCCACCGCGGATTTTCCAACTCAGCCAGTCGTGGGGCAGACAGATTGCCGCGATCTTCCGTGCGTTCTCCGGCTCATTGTCTGCAAGCCAGCGCAGTTTCGTGACCGTAAAAGAGGCAACGGGAACGAGGCCAGTGGCCCGCGCCCACCAACGAGCGCCGCGCTCACGGTCGCCATCGCCTCGTTCGCAGGTGAGTTCCTCGGCCGCGCCGGCGCTTCGGGTGTCGTTCCACAAAAGCGCCGGGCGGATGACCTCGCCACGCTCGTCCAAGCAGACCATTCCGTGTTGTTGCCCACCCACGCTGAGCGCCCGTACGTCATCCAATCCACCAGCCGCGCGCACGGCCTCGAGGAAGGCATCCCACCACGCCTGAGGGGCGACTTCACTTCCCTCGGGGTGCGGGGCGCGACCTTCGCGGACAGTCCTTCCGGTGACCGGATCGCAGATGACGACTTTGCACGATTGCGTGGAGGAGTCGACTCCAGCAACGAATGGCCTGCTTTCACTCATGGTTTCAGCCGATCAGGTGGCGCATGGCCTGCTGGTAGAGCTCGACGTAGTGGTACTCGCGAGCACCCTTTGCTTCGGCGTCGAAATCTTCGAAGGCACTGCGGTCAGCGAGGAAGTCGTCGATGCTCTCACCGGGTGCGAGTGTGGGAGTTGCCAGCTCGGCGACAGATGCCGCTTCCATGAGTTCTTGGGTGAGCGGATCGGCGCGGAATTCGCGAGCCTTTTCGGCCAGAGTTAGGTACATTTCCATGTTTGCACGCGCGGATTCCCACACGCCTTCCATACCCTCGGTTCGGCTGGGCTTGTAATCGAAGTGACGAGGCCCTTCGTAGCGAGGTCCTCCCCCGGGGAAGCCGTTCTCCAGCAGATCGACGGTAAAGAAGGCACTGGCCAAATCGCCGTGTCCGAATGCCTTATCTTGGTCGTACTTCAGGCCGGATTGACCATTGAGGTCGATGTGGAAGAGCTTTCCGGCGTTGAGCGCCTGAGCCAAGGCGTGCGTGTAGTTCAGGCCGGCCATTTGTTCGTGTCCGGTTTCGGGGTTCAATCCAACAACGTCACCGTTGTCGAGCTGGGCGATCAGGGCCAAGGCATGACCAACGGTGGGAAGGAAGATATCGCCTCGGGGTTCATTGGGCTTGGGTTCCAGACCGATGCGGAGGTTGTAGCCGCGAGACTTGATGTAGGCGGCGACGGTATCGAGGCCCTCGCGGTAGCGATCGAATGCGGCGTTGAGGTCTTTCGAGGAGTCGTATTCTGCGCCTTCGCGCCCGCCCCACATGACGAAGGTTGTTGCGCCAAGTTCCGCGGCAAGATCGACGTTACGCAAGATCTTGCGCAGGCCGAAACGGCGGATCTCGCGGTCGTTATTTGTCAATCCACCGTCTTTAAACACCGGGTGGGTGAAGGTATTGGTCGTCACCATTTCGATGACGAGTCCGGCTGCGTCGGCAACCTCTTTGACGCGCATGACTCGCTCATGACGCTCCGAATCCGAGGCATCAAAGTCGAAGACATCATTGTCGTGGAATGTGATACCCCAAGCGCCGATTTCTGCGAGTTTCGCCGTGTATTCCCACGGATCGAGGACGGCTCGGGTGCCGGTTCCAAAGGGATCAACCGCGTTCCATCCCACGGTCCACAGGCCGAAAGAGAAGCGATCTTCGGGTCGAGGTGTATGCGCCATAGCATGACCTTCCAAATTTTTTCATCGGTGCAAAAGTATGCACGGTTTTGTTATGTCTCATAACATAATCCAAATAATGCGATAGAGTCAAGACATGGCCAACACAGTTCGCACGCAAAGCCCACATTCTGGCGCCACGAACCAAAATCTGCGTGCACACAATCTTTCGCTGGCATTGCGCCACATCCTGGCCAATCCCGGCGCAATCAACCGCGCAGGAATCGCTGCTCAAACCGGAATTTCACGCGCAACAATGTCACGTCTGGTCGATGAACTCATCGCCACCGACCTCGTCGAAGAAAGCGACGATAAACTCGCCACTGGCGGACGAGGCCGACCCACAAGCGTCCTCTCCCCCACCTCAGGAACGGTCATCGCCCTGGGACTGCAGGTGAATATCTCCGTTCTTGGCGCATACCTTGTCGACCTGAGCGGCAACGTCCTCGCTCGAGAGACACAGGACGGCGATTTCTCCGGCTCAGATCCGCAGACGATCCTGCGCAAACTGGCTCGAATGGGAAGACGCGTCCTACACGCAGGACGCGAAGAAGGCACGGTTTTCCTCGGCAGCGCACTTGCCCTCCCCGGCCTCGTCTCTGGCGACACCCTCGTCACCGCTCCAAACCTCGGCTGGAAGAACATTCCCTTCGACGAACTCACCCACCCCCTCCACGACCTCCACGTCACCCTCATTGCGAACGAGGCCGACTTGGCAGCCTTTGCGGTCGCCCATCCCCGCCCAGGCGTTCCCGAGGGACCCGCATCTTTCATCTATGTCTCCGGAGAAGTTGGCATCGGCGGCGGCCTCGTCATCAACCATCAGCCGCTGGGCGGAGCTCACGGCTGGTCGGGCGAAATCGGGCATATTTGCGTTGAACCTCAAGGAAACGTTTGCTCCTGCGGAGCACGCGGGTGCCTGGAAACCATTGCTGGACTCAAGGCACTGTGCCGAGCAGCAGGCTTGGGAGACGAGGCTAGCGCGCGCGAGCTCACCCAGCTTGCCGGACACAGTGCGAAGGCTCAAGATGCTCTTGCCAATGCCGGTCATGCTCTGGGGCAGGCTCTAGCAGGCGTCGTCAACACCGTCGATATTTCTCAGGTCTATTTGGGTGGCCTCGTCGCCGAGACCGCACCCTACTTACTGCCAACGCTGCACGAGGAATTAGAGACTCGAGTCCTCCAAGCTCCCTGGTATGCGCCCGCTATCGACATCCTTCCCTCATCCGAGGACCTTTCCCTGCGCGGTGGAGCTTTCCAGATTCTCGAGAGAATTTTGGACGATCCGATTCACTGGAAAGACGGTGCATTCTAGGTAGGATTCACAGGCACTACATAGCTCTCCACGAAGCGGCGACAAGACTCCTGTGCTGCAATGAGGCTATGTGTGGAATTGTTGGACACGTCGCATGTCAAGCCTCTCAGCGAAGCCGTCAGGTCGTCCTCGATGGCCTCTCGCGCTTGGAATACCGCGGATATGATTCTGCAGGAATCGCATTGGCGTATCCGGGAGAACTGGACGTCATCAAGGCTGTCGGAAAGCTGGTTAACCTGCGCGAGGCCGTAGATTCTGAGGCACCAGCCGATGCTTACGCCGGGATCGGGCACACCCGCTGGGCAACTCACGGGCGCCCCACGATTGCAAACGCTCACCCCCACGTCAGCCCCGATGGACGCTTCGCACTTGTCCACAACGGAATCATCGAAAACGCAGACAAACTGCGCACCCGGCTGCGCGCGCAAGGCGCGGTTTTTGCCTCGGAAACCGATACGGAAGTGGTCGTGCACCTGCTTGCGCGCGCCTACGATCATGCGGATGCGGCCTCGTACACGGAAGAAGTTGCAGGGCTGAGCGGCACCGACGAGGCCGTCGCACGCCGATTGGTCGTCGCCATGCGGGAAGTAACCGCCGAGCTCGAGGGAACTTTTACGTTACTCGCATTGTCCACGGAGTCCCCCAAGGTCATTGTTGCCGCGCGCAGGTCATCGCCGCTGGTTATCGGCTTGGGTGAGGGAGAGAACTTCCTGGGTTCGGATGTCCTTGCCTTCATCGAGCACACAAATCGCGCGGTGGAAATCGGCCAAGATCAACTTGCCGTCGTGAGCGCTTCCGCTGTAACGGTCATCGGTGCGGATGGACACCCGGTTCCCCTGAAGGAATACGAAGTCGATTTTTCGGCGGATCGCGCGACCAAGGGCGGATGGCCGACCTTCATGGAGAAGGAAATCCACGAACAGCCTCGGGGCGTGGCTGAGACTCTTGCTGATCGAATGGACTCGCATGAGCACCTGGCTTTGGATGAGATCCGCATCCCTGAGCACGTCCTGCGTGGGATCGACAAAATCATCATGATTGGTTGCGGAACCGCCTCTTATGCGGGGCAGGTCGCCCGTTACGCGATTGAGCACTGGTGCCGTATTCCCGTCGAGGTCGAGCTATCCAGCGAATTCCGCTACCGAGACCCGGTTGTTGGAGAAAAGACCCTGGTTGTCGCAATTTCTCAGAGCGGCGAAACCATGGATACGATCCAGGCGATCCGCCACGCCCGCGAACAGGGCGCGAAGGTCGTCGCGATCGTCAACACTCCCGGTTCGACCATCTCGCGCGAATCCGATGCCGTCATCCTCACCCATGCAGGGCCCGAAATTGCGGTTGCTTCGACGAAGGCATTTACTTCACAGGTGACGGCGTGCTACATCCTCGGCCTGTACCTGGCACAGGTTCGCGGGAACAAGTACGCCGACGAGATCGCCGACTACATGGAGAAACTGGCGCGCCTTCCCGAGGCGATTCAGAAGGTTTTGGATAGCGGAGAGACAGTTCGCCAATTCGCCCGCACCATGAAAGACGCGACCTCGGTGATCTACCTGGGGCGGCACGTGGGCTACCCCGTCGCTCTTGAAGGCGCGCTCAAACTCAAGGAAATCTGCTACATCCACGCGGAGGGTTTTGCGGCCGGCGAGCTCAAGCACGGGCCGATCGCCCTGGTGGATGAAGGCCAGCCGGTCGTCGTCATCGTGCCAACCCCGCGCCGCCCCGAACTGCACGCGAAGGTCTTGGCGAACATCCAAGAGGTCCGTGCGCGCGGGGCCCGAACCATTGTCATCGCAGAGGAAGGCGACACATCGGTTGACGAGTTCGCTGAAGTTGTCTTCCGCGTACCTCCCGTTCCGACGCTGTATGCGCCGCTGCTGACAATTGTTCCGCTGCAGATTTTTGCGTGTGAGCTTGCTGCGGTGAAGGGGCTGGATGTTGATCAGCCTCGAAACCTCGCCAAGTCCGTCACCGTGGAGTAGGACCGGCTGCGCGCGGCTGCGACTTCAGCACGAAGCAGCGGCTGCGACCTCAGCACGAAGCAGACGAACGCCCTTTTCTGCTTCAGCGACCTCTCCATCGGACAAAGTGCGTCATAGCTCGAAGGATAGGCGCGAAATAGGTGCGCTACGCCCGAACATTGACGCACTTTGTCCGCGGGCGGATACTCCAGTGGGATATTTCGCGGATATTCCGGGGGACATTCCGAGGGATATTCCGAGGGGGGCATACTCCGGCGGCGGATATTCCAGGGGCCGATACTCAACGAGCGCTTACGTCAGCACAGTTATTGGAGCTCGCACGCCTTGTAGACGTGGGTCAGCATCGCGAAGCGCTCCTCCAAGGTCGCATCCTTAGGCACGCACATCTTCGCACCCAGATAGTTGCATCCACCCTCGATCGCGGCGCGTGCACAGCGCTTAATTTCCGCGTCACTCATGAGCGATGCCGGCTCATCGGTCTGACCGGGCAGGTGCCCATCAATCCAGGCGTAGCCATATTGGGTTTCTTCCGGACCCGCTCCCGAGAAGACGACGCCATCTAGAACCCCACGTTTCCCGGCCGCAACGATGTGATCGTAGGCAGCATCGGCACTGCGTTCTTCTAGAACAGAGCGTCCCCAGTTAATCAGGACACCGACCTCAAATTCCGCAGCGATCTGGATTTCTTCTTCAATAGCTAAGAATCCCTTTTCTGGCTTTTGCTCGGAGATAAAGCGGTCACAATGCTCAATCACGAGCTTCGCACCGTACCAGTCCCATTCGCGCAGAACTTCCAGAGATCGCCTGAATGCGTCCCCTTCCGCGGTCCGCGTGGGTGCCGAGTGCACTTCAACGCGCGTCACCACATGACGATCGGCGTGCTCGCACAGTTTGCCCAGGTCCTCGCGCAGCTGGCGGGTGAAAGCCAGCGCGGCCTCGCGACCGTCCCTATCTGGCGAGGCCAAGCCGAAGTTCGCGTCTTTGCCGACGTTTTGCATCGTGCCGGGGATGGCGGTGACGGTGTTGAAATCCCAGTTCGCGGCGAGTAGGCCGGCGAGGAATTCGTTGTCGGTGGCGATCTGTCCGGGATAGGGCATTTCGAGGCCATTGATCCATGGCTGCTGTGCGAGAAGTTTGTAGTACTCCTCTTGTAGCTCCGGCGCCGGATGCGAGGCGTAGGCTCCGATAATGAATGGGATTGTCATTGTGCTCATCCTTCCGTGAATGTCGCCGTCGTTGGGACATGCATGTATAAGTCTGACAGGTCAAGCCGCAAAACGCAGCATATTCATCAGACAAATACGTTCCAAGCCTACAGGCATTCCTCGCCGTCTAGCCTTTTGCTAGAGGAACCACATACTGAAGCTGCTCGAATTCACCCCCTCCTATCTGCATGAGCAACACTTCCACAGCTTTCTGCGCAAGCGCAGAAAAATCTTGGGCAATACTGGGAAGCTGCGGAAAAACAGCCTCCGCTAAGTACGTACCGTCGTACCCATAAACAAACACATCTTCCGGAACACTCATCCCCCTACGAAGGACCTCCTGCTGAACAGCAACAGCGACCGGGTCTGCCGAAAATACACCGTCTAACCCTGGATATTCATCCAAGACTTGCTTGGCGGTCTCAATGTACGTCGAATATTGAAACTGATTGAGCTGGAGCTCATGCGTAATACAGGTGATGCCATTTAGCCTCATTGCATTTGAGAAGGCTTCATGCCTGAGATTTGAAGGAGTCCTCACACGTCCTGAAGCTACAAGCTGCGCTACTTTATGACAATGTCGATCAATGAAGGCTTGCGCAGCAATCCGCCCGCCTGCAGCATGGTCTGATGCAACCACCGGTATACCGTCCGCGAGATATCTATCTAGCGCAACCACAGGTGCGGCAACCTCGGAATAGTCAATATCAATCGAGTGCGAACCGATGATGATCCCATCAACCTTATTCGCAGTAAGCATATCGATGTACTGACGCTCCTTGCGTGTTGAATGCAAGGTATTACAAAGAATCATTTTGTATCCGCGGGAATCGAGCTCATCCTCAATTCGACTCGTCACCGCGGCAAAGAACGGGTGTTCAACGTTCGGAATTACAAGACCAACTAGATTCGTACGACGCGTATACAGACTCCGTGCAATCTGGTTCGGTTGATAGTGCAGCTCATCGATAGCACTCGCGATCGCGCGACGTGTTTTATCTGAAATGTAACCACGTTCATTGAGATAACGGGAAACTGTATTTTTCGACACCCCAGCTAAACGCGCAACATCGGTGATCGTTGCCATCCTCGTTCCTTTCGCGGGGTGCTGGCTAGACAGCCGCAAGTACTTGTTCCAGTCTAGCCAGCACAACCGTTATTTCAGTGCAATTCGAAGGTTAATGCGGGATCGGTAACTGCCTTCAAGGGATAACCAACCAACTTCTCAATAACAAGCTGACCATCGTCAACTTGGAATCTGATCCCATTGTTCTCAAGAGGAGCAAAATCATTTATCGAATGGACGATTTTCCCCCCATCGACAAACAACTCGACTGAACACACATCCACACAGATTCTGAAATCAAGTCGCGATTTGCCTGTGAGATTTAGCGGACTACGGGAGGCTCCTGCGCTCCACCCGTCGGCAGTGTCACGCCTGAGCCGTAGCTCAGCGTTCTCGATGTCGCACTCAATTAACAATCCCAAATCACCATTAGCTCGCAGCAACAACTGCGCACACCTGGTCGTAGTGGCATCTAGGTCAATCTCAAAGGAGAGGTCATATGAGATTCCGTCCCCTACCTGCACGTCACAGCTCGACTCAACGATTAGCGAATCGATTTCAGTTTTCGTATCCGCGTCACGCAGGGACGCGAGTTCACGAATCGGTTGGGACACTAGATGGAGTTTCTCGTCCAAAGCAACTTCACGCGGAACCCCAAATGCACCACACCAACCATCCCGCCATGTCGGACCCCAGTCTTTCCAAGTCGGCATCCAATCCCAGCCATTTGCCCAGCCAACCATGATGCGGCGACTATCCGGAGCGCGGAAAGATTGCGGTGCATAGAAATCAAGACCCCAGTCAACCTCGCCGCTCGTCTGAGGATAGAAACGCCCACGTCGAGCGTCAAAATCGCCGACGAAGTAAATGCAAGTCCGTTCCCCCGCTCCCATAGGAGAACAGACAAACACCCACTTATCGCCCAATGGAGAGAAATCGGGGCACTCCCACATAAAACCCCACTCACCTCGAGACTCGAACAATACGTTCATAAACTCCCAGTGAAGAAGATCCGGTGAAGTGTATAGCAAGGCCTGTGCGCGACCATTTTTCTGAGCACCACAGACAAGGAAATACTTTCCCTCGTGCTCAAATACTTTCGGATCGCGGAAAAAGTCGGTAGGCACTTCCTGAGGAGCAGAAAGAACAGGATTACCTTCATATTTCACGAAGTTGATTCCATCGTCAGTCCAGGCAACGCATTGCGTTTGTTCGAATCCGTTCCCGTGGTTCGACGTACCTGTGTAGATCAGATACAGACGCCCATCTTTCTCAATCGCACTTCCTGAAAAGCAGCCACCTCGCGGGTGACACTCGTATTCCTCTGAGGGCGCCAAGGCAATTGGAAGATGCTTCCAATGGACCAGATCATTGCTAATGGCATGGCCCCAGTGCATGTGCGACCAGAACGGCTCATACGGATTGAATTGGTAGAAAAAGTGGTACTGCCCTCGGAAGAAAACTAGCCCATTTGGGTCATTGATCCATCCAGCTGGCCCCATGAAGTGGTAACGCTGACGCATCTTTGACTCTGCGACCGTGGATGCATGAGAGGCGATAAAACCATTAGCCCGTAGCAACATCTGTTGCTCTATTTGATTGCTCATCAATGTACTCAAACCCTTGTGCTCTCATTTTCCTGCCGTTCAAAGGCCTTACGAAGCTGCGCCGCAAATGCGGTGTTCAGAGCCGATTCACGGCGTGCTTTGTCTTCTTTAATGCGGAACTGCGCCTCCCGACGAGGCTTGTACTCCTCCCACCGCGCTTCATATGTCTCACGAGCAGCACGCTGTTCTGCGGACAGGCTAACCTTCGGATTTTCACGCTCTGGAAGTACCGGGACAACAGGAAGGCGGTCTTCAACACGGGCTATCGTCAGCGGAGTAACCGTCGGGAGCACCTGATACCAATACGCTGTTGAACTCCAGTCATCGGCAAGATGATTAGCGTGACCGTGCTCAATTGTCACCCTCAGGCTCTTTTCAAAACGAACAGGGTCACAGATATGCCACCTGTACGACACCTGGAAACCGTCAGTATCGCCTTCATGCACAATCGTTCCAAAGAACGGGAATGCACTACGCTGCATCCCCCACGCATGGTTGAAGTAGTCCTCAGTACCTGTTCCATTTAGGCTTGGGAGTTCCTCGCCGTCGATGAAGAACATGTCATTTCCTTCTCCCCACCAACTTCCTTGGAAATGTTTTACGGTCAGATTGCAGCCGACATAGTGTCCACGGCCCTGAACGTCAAGGACGGTGTAGTTTCCTTCCCCGCTAAGATTCGACACATTGTTGACCTCAGGCGAGTTGACTTGCAGGTCCGGTCCCCACCCGTTACACGGATTCTCCCGGCGCCAAGATGCATGGAAATATGCAGTATCTTCAGGAAGGGGTTCGGAGTACATCTCGTAGTCGATATTGAAATAGAGGATGAATGGAAGCTCGTTCTCATTCACAATTTCAATTTTTGCTTTCTTATTGAACGGCATCGGAAAGTAGCACGAAACAGAGCACGGAGCACCATACCGGCCAGCTTCTTCAGGTTTGAGCGAGACGTTGAACGGAAGCGAAGTGAAGTTTCCCGGATAACTATTCCCAATGCAGAAAAAATCCCCGAAAGGTGCAAGAACACTCGGCGAATCTTGTCCATCCCATGTGATCTTGATAAGCACTTTCCTGTAGTAATACGGATCGTAGTCGTCCCAAATAACCCCGAGTGCCGGGTGTATCTCCATAACTGGGGCGGCAGATGCGTTCTGCTCCGGGTCGAGAATAGAGGGAGCGACAACACGACGGCACGATGACGTCATCCAAATATGCGTAATGCAAGCGGGACCCTCAATCTCACCCAAAGAAATAGACTCGCCGGCGGGGATTTCCCAGTAATCTTGGTTCTTCCCTCGTTGATCCCAACTTGCGAGACGTCCATTTCGTGCATGCTTTACAGTCGTGAGATCGCCAAGCAAACCCGTAATTTGAGCCATTTTAGTCTCCTATGACTAGTCCTATTTCCATTTCACCAGACAAATATCCGGAGTTAATTTCTACTGATAACCGCAGCACTACCCTTTGACCGCCCCTGCCACCATTCCTCCAACAATTTTCTTTTGGAAGATCCCATAGAAAATCAGCTCAGGAATAATGATCATCACGCTTGAAGCGACAATGCCCCCATAATCAACGGTGTACGTTCCCTTAAAGAACGACGCTCCCATGGCAAGCGTGTAGTCGGCTTGTTCTCTCAGCATTACCGAAGCGAAGGGATATTCATTCCATATATAAAGGACATTGAATATGACCACCGTTGCGATCACTGGTTTCGCCATCGGCACAACGATTCGAAATAGAAGATCCCAGATTGAGCAGCCGTCGATGATTGCTGCTTCGTCAATTTCACTCGGTAGAGCCCTTAGATAGTTAACAAACAACAACGTGTTAAACGAAATAGACGATGCAACATACGGCATAACAAGAGCCCATTGCTCTTTCAAACCAAACATTAAATTGATCTTGTACACAGGGAAAAGCAGTATGAAGGGCGAAACGGCCAATCCCGCGATCAGAAACACATATAGGAGGCGCACAAACTGTGGGTGCCGGAAGGAAAATCGTGCAAGTACAAAGGAACTTAGAAAGGTAATGCTCAGTTCAATTGCAATGCTTATAACGCAGACTACAAACGTATTCGCGTACAACCGTGGATAATTCAGTGTCTTCAACGCGTTTATGTAGTTATCCCAGCTCACCCCTTTGGGCCAAGAAAGAGGGGAGGAGATAATCTCTCCATTAGTCTTGAAGGACATCAGGAGCATCCATGCGAAAGGAAGAACGACAATTACGGTAGTCAGTGCCATCAATACATAGAGCACAATCCGGGTTTGCTTTGTCATTAGTTTTCACCTCCATCGCGCGAAAGCAACATGTAAATACCCGTAATACCAAGAGAAATTACGAACGTAACGGTCGCGATCGACATACCATAGCCGTACTGGCCGTTTTGGAACGTTACCGAATAGGCATAAGTCACAAGCGTTTCAGACAAGTGGTTTGGCCCACCACCCGTTGTTTGCTGAACGATTTCAAAAATCTTAAAGATCCCGGTAATGATCAGGACGATGACAGTTGAGATCGTCGAACGCATCATTGGAATCGTGATAGATATCGTTCGCTTCCAGGCGCTCGCGCCATCTACACGAGCCGCTTCAATAATTTCTTCCGGGATCATTTTCAATCCGGCGATAAAAATAGTCGTCAAATATCCAAGCTGTTGCCAGAAAAAGATAATCGCCGTGGAATATGGAGTCAGTACTGTTCCACCGATCCATTGATGCCGGAAGCTATCAAGTCCCACTGCATGCAGCAGACTATTAATCAGACCAATCTTCGGGTCAAGGATGTACACCCAAATAATTCCAACAATGATCGGCGCAATAATTGCTGGAGAAAAGATAAGTGCCTTCGACGTATCTGAAAACTTCAGTTTGCTGTTAAGAAGCAACGCTAGCGCAAAAGACAGCACAAGGAGCATGACCGATGCAACCACAAAAACCACAAGAGTGTTTGTGAGAGAAGACCAGAACAGCTTGTCATGTACGAGACGCTGGTAGTTGCTCAGTCCGTTGAACTTTGCTTTTCCAATCCCCGTGTACTTCGTAAAGCTATACCCGATACCAACGAATATCGGGACGACGATAAACAAGGTATAGACAAGCAACGACGGAATAAGAAATGCGACTTTATACCGTTTTCTGCTGAGCCAATGCATGAACCTACGCTCCCTACTACATATTGACGAACTAGGTCTGCTGGCCGAGAGCGCACGCTCAATATCCGGCTTGATTTTGAGGTTTCCGCGCTCTCGACCAGGTTGGAATCACTTCGAATTTTCGACAGCCTGATCCAACTTTTCGAGCGCTTGCGCAGGGGTATAGGTCTTTTGCATGACGCCGAATAGTGCATCGTATAGTTCCGATTGAAGCGCTGAGGGAACGGAAAGGTCAGGAGCTACAGCCGGAGACTTGTAGCCGTTCCCCAATGCCGCAGTCATTGCGCTCATAGCGTATTTGTCACTAGCTGGCGCAAGCCCCTCATACGAAGTAGCAGGGAACATTGAATTCTCATAAGAGATCTTTGCCGCTTCTTTCGAGTAGTAGAAGTTCAAGAAGGCAAAAGTTGCCTCCTGCGCTTTTTCGTCATTACCTACAGCGGCACTAACAGCAATTGGTGCCGACGGAACCCTCATATTGACATCCTGGTCGTATTTACTGTCGGTAAACTTTGGCCCCCACCAGAAGCCAATTTTGTCGCCAAGTGATTTGTCAAACTCCGCGCAATCCCACTGGCCACTTCCAAACATTGCGGCTTTACCGTCATCGAACTGCTGCTTCGCATCAAAGTATTCGAGCGTAGAAATATTATCTGGGAACGCTCCTGCGTCCGTCAGTTTTTGCAATTTATCGAAGGCTCCAGCGACATCACTCGACGCAAATTTGGCATTTCCAGCCATGATCGAGTCGATGTTCTCCGACCATCCATTTCGAGTCAACCAAAGGTTGAATTCCCACATTGCGAAAGAACTATTCTTTGACCCAATCGCGACAGGAGTAACGCCACTTGACTTCAGTGCGCTCACCATATTCATAAAGTCTTCAAAAGTTGTCGCGTCTGTCGGATAAGAAATACCCGCTTTATCGAACAGTTCCTTGTTATAGAAGATGCCCTGAACATTGCTTTGATATGGCAATCCAAACTGGACGCCATCGCTTCCCTTGAACGCATCCTGCGCACCAGCCAAAGCCGTATTCACATCAGGATTTTGTTTTAGATAGTCGTTCAAATCGAGCAATGCGCCCGAATCGGCAAAGTCGCGAACTTGAGCACCATCTACCCAGAACACCTGCGGAAGCGTGCCATCTGAAGCGTGCAGCTTTAAATTCTTGCTGTGCGATTCGGTATCCGCAGCTTGAAATTCGACCCTGTATTTTCCTTCATTCGCAGAATTGAATGCCTGCACAATCGCATACGTCGCGGGCTCCTGCTTCTCCGGGTTAGCAACGTTGATCCCAAACTTGATCACGGTTGCACCGCTTTGGTCACGAGCATCTTCTGAAGTACTCGTTCCGCCGCTACAGCTTGTTAGGCTAACTGCTAAAAGCAGGGAGAGCATACTGACCGATAATGCGCCAGGTTTGAAATTTGTATTCATGGCACCTTCGCCTCCGTTAAGAAGAGTCAATGTTTATATCAACCGGTTAACATGTGGCAATAGAAACTTCACCTCATCTACGGGGTAACTCTATGACTTTGCCTACATGCCGCCGCCTTATTCACCCAATAATGCGGCTATCTGATTTGGACAGCTACTAAATTAGCGCATTAATAGAAATCCTGTCAACCGGTTAACATATTTTCATCCAGGCTAACATTCTGGGACTTCTACAGCGATTCAACCCGGCATACACTCTCATCCAGCCTCAATCCAGCTCTTTCAAATATGAAAAACGCTAAACTCACGCACATGGACCGCAATGAACTGATTCAACGCACGTTTCCCTATCTTTTGAAGCGCTTGGAAGACGCTGGCATTGATGCCACTCCCCGGGTCGATCCGCAAACAAACGGCTACATTCTGACCGTCGACACCATGCGCTTCAACGTTGAAAACCTTCTGTCGGATCTATCGCGCTGCGACCAGGCCCAGCATCAGGAGCGAATCGAACGCTGGGTTGCCTTCATGATTGAAACTCTGCGAATGCCCGAGTACTCGATCAGCGATCCCGATGAGCTTCGCAAGCGAATCCGCACACGCATCATCCGGAGCGGGCAGAGCTCAGATCTCCCCATCACCTACATTCGTCCATTCACTGCCGGATTAGCTACAGCGCTCTACCTGGATTTCCCAAACAGCGTGTCATTGGTGACGGATCAAAGTCTTGCTCGATACCCACTTTCGGTCGATGAACTTTTCCACTACGGACAGATCAACACCGATAACGAGCCAATCGATACGAAGCAACAGGTAGGCCCCTTCACCGAACTACTGGGAGAATCACCATTTATTGCCGGTAAGGCAGCAAACATCGGCGCATTGGTAAGCAATCTCCACATCAATGCGCCCCACGGATTGTTCTTTGCCATTCCGCAACGATCCGTCCTGCTCTATGCACCCATCGATCCGGAGGACACCTCACAACAGATACTCCAGATGATCGACTTCATGCGCTTCGCGGTCATGGAAGAGTTCGGCAATAACAAGGGCTACGCGATCAGTCGCGATATCTTCTACTGCCTACCCACTGGAGAATTCGGCCCAATTACCCGGGGTGACAATCCCCAACTTCACGAGCTTTTCAGCAATCCAGAGATCGACTTCGAGACCTTCATCGGGCTTGCAGAAAAATACCTGTACCTACCTGAAAGCTTCGTCCAACGCTTCCTCGCGAAGTAAAAGATGAACGAAAGCGGGCCGTGCGCAGGCGGTGGTCAGCTATGGGATGGGTGTCTTTACATGTCTCAAGGTGATGCGCGCCGCCTTTCATCATTCAGTTTGACTTATCGTTTCTCATTCCCTAAAGTTTCCACGTACGCGCGAGTGGCGGAATAGGCAGACGCGCACGGTTCAGGTCCGTGTGCCCGTGAGGGCGTGGGGGTTCAACTCCCCCCTCGCGCACGTAGTAAGGACCCAGCGAAAGCTGGGTCCTTTTGTTTTACTTGCCAAGGCCCCGCACGAGTCATGCCGAGGCCTAGCCCGCCTCATGCGCAAAGCAGGCGCATTGCGTACCTTGCCTAACTAAACTGCGAGGCCGGCTGACGCCTTCCAGCGCCAACCGGCCTCGGAAAATGCAACAGTTTAGTCCTGTGAGACCCCGGCAATGAGTTCACGAACCCACGTCCGCGCACGGCGATAGTCCTCGTCATCTTGAGGAACATCCGCGCTATTGACCGTTGAGCTGGGGTAGGACCCCATGAAGCGCACGTCCGGGGAAACTCGGTACAGGCCTCGCAAAGCGGCCTGAATGTGCTCTTGAGTAATGTGCCCAACCATGTCGATCGAGAAGGTATAGGCACCCAAGCCATCACCGCTGGGCCGTGATTCAATTCGCGACAGGTCCACGTCGTGCACCGAGAACTGCTCAAGGAGACGCATGAGCGAACCCGCCTGGTTCACCGGCAGCGCGACTTGAATCGTCGTCTTATCGTGTCCAGTCGGCGCAGTCAAGGACCCTTCAATCGGCCTTCTCACGCACACAAAACGCGTAATCGCACCAGGATTATCCGCAACATCCGTAAACAGCGATTCCAAACCGTAGCGTTCAACCGAGGTCGCATTGCACAAGACCGCGTCAAATGCTCCCTCGCTTGCCCCCAAAGTCTCAGCCGCTGCAGCGGTTGAAGTCGCGGGAACGTGGACAACACCCGGGAAGGTTTCCTCGGCCCAGTTTCGGCACTGCGCCCACGCGTGCGGGTGCGTCCCGATCTTGCGGATATCTTCCGCGCGCGTGCCGGGGCGAACAGCCAAATGGAAAGTAATGGGAACCAGCATTTCCGCGCGAATCACCAGCTGCGGGTAGTCCGCGAGCGCATCGAGCGTCGCATTGACCCCACCCTCGATGGAATTCTCGATTGGAACAACCGCCCAATCAGCCTTGCCTTCACGCACCGCTTTCATTGCGAGCGGCGGGGAAGTCAGGGGAATAAGCTCAGCGTTTTCCGGGGCAATCTGGCGCAGAGCCTGCTCGGTGAAAGTCCCGAAGGGCCCTAGGAACGCAATTCGCAGCTTGCTCACTCGGTGTGCTCCTGCTGCGCGAGGGCCTCGGCTTCACCGGCCTCAACGTGCTCGCCTGCACGCTTCTTTCCGACGATCTCAATGATCACGGGCAGAACCGAGACGAGGATGATCACACCCAAGATCAAGGTCAGATTGTCATGCACGAAGGGAACATTACCCAGCAGCGAGCCAACGAGGATGAATCCCGCACCCCAGATCAAGGCACCCAGGGTGTTGAAGATCAGGAACTTGACGTAGGGGTAGCGCGCCATTCCTGCCGCGATCGGAATGAAGGTACGAACGAAGGGGATGAAACGACCGATGACCAGGGAACGCCCGCCGTAGTCACGGAAGTATCGTTCGGCCTTCTCCAAGTGCTCGGTCTTCAAGACTCGAGCATCCGGCTTGAAGAACTTGCGTCCCCACTTTGCGCCAAGGAAGTAACCGATCTGTGCGCCAATGAAGGCCGCAACAACAACCATGATGATCAGTGTCGGCAGGTGTAGCCCCAGTCGATCGTGGAGCAAACCCGCAGTGAACAGCAGCGATTCGCCGGGAAGAACCGGGAAGAGAACACCGGATTCGATGAGGACAATGAGCATTGTTCCCCACAAAACCCACGGTCCCATAGCGACCAGCAGGCTTTCGGGGTCCTTGAACCAGTTGATGAAGGTATCCAGACCTGAGGCATTGACCATGACGGCAGCAAGCATGCAGATTTCCTTAAACTCGGGCACCGTTCACTTAAGAGCGCACGGCATGTTACGAAGTCAACCCTACCGGTCTTTAGAAGACAGATAGGATGTCATCCATGGAGAATTCCGAGGAACTGATCACGTCCGAGGCCTCTGACGCCCCGCAGCCCCCTGCGCCCGCGTCCGAGCAGGCGGAAGAAAACACACCCGATCACGCTCCTACGCGCCAGTCAACACTTCCCGAGCCGGTCTTTTTCGCCGATCGGGTTCATTACCGTCGACGCCGCCGCTCCGACCTTGTCGAGGCCATCTTCTGCCTCCTCGGTATCGCCTTGGCGTGGGGGCTGGGTTTCGTCGCCTCCTCAACAACCGAAGGCGTTGCCCAAGACGTCCTCCGCGTGACAGTCATTCGCGATCTGCTGCTTATGCCTTTGTCTCTGGTCGAGGGCTTAACCATTCTTGTTACCCCGATCGCTGTGATCGGCATGCTGCTCTTCCGCCGCCAGGTCTCCACAGCAATCGAAGCACTGACAACAAGCGTGATCGCAGGCGTCGCCTCGTACGCAATCCTGCTTCTCCTGCGCCAACTTCCCAAAACCGCGACCGGCCCACTGAGCGTCACCTATTCGGAAAACGGACAAACGGCCTCGTACATTGCAATTAACTTGGTCGCCGTCGCGCTCATCGCACTCTTCACTGCGGCAGGCGAGGCCGAGGCCATGCGCACGATTCGCTGGTCATACTGGGCACTTGCCGTCATCATCGTCATTTGGGTCTTGCGCGGCCAGCTCACGCTTCCCTCGGCGGTATTCTCCGTGCTCTTGGGACGCACTTTTGGGTCGGCCTCGCGCTTTGTCTTGGGATTCCAGGATCGCAGCGCTTCGGGCGGTCAGATTGTTCGTGCGCTTCTCTCCATCCGAATCACACCCCAACGCATCATTCGCACAGATCTTCTTCCCGCGGGGGTCAACCTGGAAACATGGCTGGTCACCGAATCAGAACACGGCCATTTCCACGCGGAACCCCACGCATCCGATTCAGCTGAATACACGATTCCTCGCCGTCCCCCCGTTGATGGCAATCGCCACTATCAGGTGTGGGATATCTACGGTGTGCCCTACGAGATCACCATGCTCGACCCGGGGCGCGGAATGACCGGGACCCTTTTGGAAGTGTGGAATAACGTCCGCCTTCGCGGCCTTTCCCGCTGGGTTTCCCCCTCTGTGAAGGCCGCTGCCGAGCGTTCCATGCTGACCACCATTTCCGCAAAGCGCGCGGGTGTACACCTGCCCGAACCCATGGGGCTTGCGCAGGCGGGTGACTCCATCATGACGGTCATGCGCGTGCTTCCACCGACCGCGTCCTTGAAGGATCTTGCCGAGGCAGATGCACTCACCGATGAGATCCTTGACGAGGCCTGGAAGCAGTTGGTCTTCGCACACGCCCATGCGATCAGCCACCGCCATATTGCCCCCTCTTCATTGGTTGTGGATGAGTCCTCCCAGGTGTGGCTGATCCACTGGGACGAGGGTGAGGTTGCAACGAACGAGCTCAATCAGCGCATCGATGTCGCCCAGATGCTCACTCTGCTTGCGATCTATGTCGGAAAGGATCGGGCGCTGGCCTCGGCGCGACGAAATCTTTCCGAAGAAGCCCTGGTCGGTTGTGCGCCGGTGCTGCAAAAGGCTGTCCTGCCTTCGGAGGTGACTGCAAGCCTTCGACGCAGCGATCTGCTTGACAAACTCCGCGAAGGAATTGTTGCCGATACTCCTCAAGAATCTATCCAACCGGCTAATTTGCAACGTTTCGCCCCCAAGACGATGATCACCTTCGCAGTTCTTGCGCTCGCCGCAATCATCTTGATGGGTTCCTTGAACTTCTCCGATATCGTCGCAGCAGTCAAGCAGGCCAACCCGATCTGGATTGCCATCGCTTTTGCTTTCGCAGCTGCAACGTGGGTTGGCGGCGCAGTTCCTCTGGTTGCTTTCAGCCAAGAGAAGGTCAAGTTCGGAGACTCGATTCTTGCCCAGGTCGCCGCCTCGATTGTCACTCTGGTCGCACCTGCTGGAATTGGCCCCGCCGCGCTCAACCTGCGCTTCCTGACCAAGCAGAAGATGAGTACAGCCGCTGCGGTTACAACCGTGACTCTTCAGCAGATTTCACAGTTCCTCGTGACTATCTCACTGCTCGTCACCGTTTTGTTCTTCTCCGGATCCTCACTGTCTGTATCGCTGCCTTATGGCGCGATCATCGCCGGTGTCGCAGTTGTCGCCCTTGTGGTGATTATCTGCATTTCTATCCCGAAGATCCGAAAGTTCATTTGGTCGAAGATCGAACCCACGTGGAAGCAGGTCTATCCGCGCCTCATGTGGGTTGCCGGCCAGCCCCAGCGTCTCCTTGCGGTTCTTGCGGGGAACATGCTCATGAACATCGGTTTCGTCGGCGCGTTCTGGGCATCACTCAAGGCCATGGGCGGGTCGCTGAACCTTGTGACTCTCTCAATTACCTACTTGGCATCGAACTCCCTGGGTTCAGTCGTCCCCTCCCCCGGCGGTATCGGTCCTGTCGAGGCCGCGCTCACCGGTGGTTTGCAGGTGGCCGGTATCGCCGTGTCGATCGCATTGCCTACCGCGATCATCTACCGTCTCGTGACTTTCTATGGCCGCGCACCCTTCGGTTGGGTCGCGCTCAAGATCATGCAGAAGCGGAACCTGATCTGAGGGGCCTCGCAGCGATACCTTCACGTGCCCCGCGCTTAACCCTTAACTGCACCCGAGACCATACCCGTCGACATCCTGTTTTGAACGAAGATAAACAAGATGAGAACGGGGATTGTAATGAGCGTCGAACCGGCCATCACGCCTCCCCAGTCAGAGCCCTGAAGTCCCTGCTGGAAGGATTGGAGCCACAGCGGCAAGGTCACCGCGGAATCGCGAGAGAGAACAATCAGCGCCAGCGTGTACTCATTCCACGAGTGCAAGAAAGCAAAGACTGAAGTCGAGACCAACCCCGGTGCCAGCAACGGCAGAGTCACACGCATGAATGCCTGCACGCGGGTACACCCGTCGATCATTGCGGCCTGTTCCAATTCCTCGGGGACGGCTTCAACATATCCACGCATCATCCATGTGACGAAGGGGAGCACCCCTCCGACGTAGAGCAAGGACAATCCCGCGACAGAATTCAACAGTGCCCACGAATCAAGCATGCGGTACTGCGAAATGAAGAGTGCCTCGGCGGGGATCATTTGGATGACAAGGATGGAAACGATCAAAGTGCGTCGGCCTCGGAAATTAAAGCGAGCCAAAGCAAGCGCTGCAAGAAGCGAGCACAGCGTCGTCGCGCATACAGTGATGATGGCTGCGCTCAGCGACATGAGCAGCGCGGAGCGGAAAGCCGGAGAAGTCAGCACCCCCACAAAATGCTCGGTTGTCAGTGGTGACGGCCAAAGCTTGGGAGGACTCGATAGAAGGTTGCGTTCTGTTTGGAAAGCAGAGTTGACCATCCAGTACACGGGAAGCAACCACGTCAATGCCGTGATCACCAAGAGCACATTCACGACAACTTTCCCGGGACGCACCTTGCGTCGATTTGATTGACGAGGTGACACTTGGCCCGCGTTTTCCCTGACCTGCGTGGCACTCATCGTGCGTCCCCCTTCGTGAAGAGCATATGGATGTATTTCGCCGTGATGACCACCGTGATCAGCAAAATGACGGTTGCTAGGGCCGAAGCCATCCCGTAATTGCCCTGTGAAATACCCAGCCGGTAAACATATGTTCCCAAGAGGTTTGTTTCTGTTGAGATCGAACCGGATTGTTGCAGGACGTAGATGTGCGTGAAGACGCGCAAGTCCCAGATCACTTGAAGAACGCCGATCAGTGCAATGACGGGAGAGATCGACGGGAAGATGACGTAGCGCAGACGGGAGAGGTACCCGGCACCGTCGATTTGTGCCGCTTCAATCAGCGAATCATCGATTTGAGTGACGGCCGCATAGATTGAAATTGCAGCCAGCGGCATCGACGCCCAGATGATAATTGCCGAGGCGACCAAGAAGAAAGTCCAGTAGGACGCTGAGAGCCATGCAAAACCCTTGAAGGGAAGGCCCAGAGCCGCCAAGAGGAAATTGATGAGGCCGAAGTTCGGGTCAACCAGCCACTGCCAGACAGTAAGTGAGGCAAGGAGGGGCATTGCCCAAACGACGATCAGAGTGGAATTCATGAAGGTTCGCGCTGCAGGTGAAGCGGCGCGCATCATGAGTGCCAAAGTAATGGCACCGATCATGGTGATTCCGGCTGTCCAGGCACAAAACGCGAGCGATTTTGCAAGGACCGACCAGAAATAGGAGTCGGAGAGAATCGCTTTGTAGTTGTCGAAGCCAACCCACTTCGGCGGCTTTCCAAACTGCTGTTCCAAGCCAAACTTTTGGAAAGACATGATGAACTGGCGGAGCATGGGGTAGCCCAAGACAACCAGGACCAGAATTACGGCTGGACTGAGAAGGAGGAAGGGTGCCATTTTCCGTTTCAGGAAGCCCTTCTTTGGGCGACTTTTGACGGACGACACGTGGGTGGAGGTCATTTTTCTCTCCGGTGTTGCGATGGTGCAGGGGAGTCGCCCGAAATATATGAGGACGGACGACTCCCCTAGTGTTTGTGCGCCGCTCGCCGCCTCGTGCGTGTCGACGCCTTGTGTGAAGGATTACTACTGGTTCAGGGTCGCATCGAGCTTTGTGCCCGTTTCCTTTGCGACTGTCTTGACATCCTTACCCTGAGCAATCTCGGTGAAGAAGTCACGGATGACGTTGTCACCTGCAACGACTCCCCACTGCGGAGTATTGGGGGTGAGCTTCGAGTTCTCGATGACGGTGGTCGAGATGTCTGCGAATGCGCCTTCCGAAGCTGAACCGTACTGGGTGTTTCCAGGGGTCCAGCCCGATTTTGCGACCATCTTCTGGAAGTCCTCGGAGAAGATCACTTCGAGTGCCTTCTTTGCGAGTTCAGGATTTTGCGCGTTTGCAGCAAGAGAGATCGAGGAGCCGCCGGCGAAGGTCTTGCCGACACTGCCTTCCTTGAGCCCAGGAATCGGCATGACACCAACCTTGCCGGCATCCCACAGTTCCTTGTCGATCTTCTTGGCAACAGAACCGGTGCCGACGAGGATACCTACCTTATTCTCGTTGAAGTACTTCTGGAAGTTCTTCTGCGAGGCGGAGGAGTCCATCGCGTATGCGGTGCCGTCCTTGAAGATCTTCTGGATGCGTTCGAGGGAAGCGACGGTGTTGGGATCAGTGAGCTTTTCTTGCCACTTGCCGTTGCTCAAGGTCGCGTAGTCACCGTCGCCGGCAAACATCAGTGATTCAACGCCGTGAATGTCTACTGCCGAAAGATACATTCCCGAGAAGCCTTCGACTCCGTCCGGGTTTGCCTTACCCAGGGCAATTGCAGCATCTGCCAATTCATCCAAGGTCTTCGGAACAGCGATATTGGCCTTCTCGAAGAGGTCTTTGCGGTAGATAATTCCACGTGCACCGGCGTAGAGAGGAAGCGCGTAGAGCTGGTTGTCCCAGCGTCCTGCATCGATGAAGCTTTGAATAAGCTTATCGCCGCCAACCTTGTCGTAAAGGTCGTCAACGGGAGCAAAAGCTCCGACGGACGCGAAAACAGCGGTCTGAGTGTTTCCAGTTTCGACGAGATCGGGACTCTCTGACTTCGACGCCAGGGATGTCTGGAGCTTAGAAACGATGCCATCCCAGGGTTGAATTTCAACCTTGAGGGTGTTTCCGGGGTTCTGTTCTGCGAAGGTCTTCTCGAGGTAAGCGATCGCGTCGTCAGAGATCGACCCCTCCATGAACCATACGCGCACGGTCTTCCCTGTGACGCTTGAAGTGTCGCTAGAAGCGCTTGAACCGGACGTGCTGGATGAGTTTCCACATGCCGCAAGGCCGAGGCTGAGCGCAGACGCAGTTGCCAGTGCGATCAGGCGCCTTCTGGTTGTGTGCTGAGACATTGTTATTTCCTCTCAAACGCTACGCGCCTATGCGTAGATGAGCTTAAGTATCATCAGCACAAAAAACTTTGTCAAGAATCGTGACACTTTTGTTACACGGCAAATTTTACGATTGACTCAACGACATCTTCATCCCGCACAATGACACTGAAGGCTGCGGAAGCCATTTCCGATGCCGAAGCCGGCTGCCCCGCGCACGCAAAACGCACGTTACGGGACGACAAGGGAAGTCCTCGTCGACGAACAATCCGTCGCAAAGGATCAAGAAGACTCTCCCCCACCTGCGCGATCTCACCGCCAAGGACGATCACCTCAGGATCAAGTAAATTCGTAACACTCACCATCACTACACCCAGCTGCTCACCAATTTCCTCAATGAGGCTCGTACATGCGTGATCCCCACTCCGAACCGCCGCAACAAAGTCTGAAATCGTCGCATCCGCGCCAAGAATTGGCTTGAGCCGAGCAAGAATCGCAGGCGTAGATACATACTGCTGAAGACATCCTCGATTGGAACACTCGCAAGGTAATCCCATGGGATCAATGCTGATGTGTCCCAGTTCCCCAGCACCCCCATGCGCACCTTGAACCAGAGTCGCACCGAGGATGTTCCCCATGGTAATTCCGTGTGAAAGATGGACATAGACCATGTTGCCGACCGGCTGATCCAACCGTTCAAACTCGACAAACGCTGCCAATCGCGCGGTATTCTCCACGCGCACCGGAGCTTGAAGAAGGGAGCTCATCGCCTGAAGCGGATTGGTATCTTTCCACATCAACGAGGCCGAACCACCGACTACTTCGCCTGTGCGGACGTTGATTTGGGTATTGACTGCAACATGGCCCGCACACACCCTAGGCCCTCCGAGATCAGCGAGCATCGCGCGGATAGTCTTCTCGACATGAGCCAGACGCATCTTCCCGATTTCTCCTGGCTTTTCAGGATTTTCACGCGAGGCAACAATGCGTCCATCTACGGTGGCAATTGAGACAAGAGTGCGATCAATCCAAAAGACAACCGATACCAAAACCCCCAGTTTTTCAGTGAGCTTGACAGTCGACTTCAGTGGAGATTCCCCATCATCAGCCATATACCCTTCGGCGATAAGGTCTTGAACTACGTTTGTGACCGTTGTTCGAGATACCGAGAGAATGCGAGCGAGCGCAGCGCGATGCTGCGGGCCTTGACTCACAAGGGCAGCAATAGCTCGCTCTTTGTTGGTGCTCAGCACTTTCCTCTCCCATCACGTCTTGGCATAGCGAAATAGCAATGTTACGATTCGTAACACTATAGTCGGTTGACCTTATCAAAGGGGATTAACGTGTCACCCTCAATAATCCCACACGACCGCGAATGCACACCGGCATTCGCATGGCGCGGCTTCATGCTCGATTCTGCGCGAACTTTCTGGCCCCCCGAGCTAGTCCACGAGATCCTCACTCTCCTCTCGCGTTATGGTTTCAACCGTTTCCACTGGCATCTCACCGATGATGCGGGATGGCGGATCAACATTCCCGGCTACCCCGAGCTCACACGCGTAGGCGCGACCCTTCCGCGAGAAGCTTTCGATTGGTACGACAATATCGATCCCGATAAACGTGCAGAGATGATCGCACGTGCTCCTCAAGATTCCACTTGGGGGTATTACACGGATGAGGACATCCGTGAGATCGTCGCCCACGCTTCCTTGGAAGGAATCGAGGTCATCCCTGAAATTGACCTTCCCGGACACATGCACGCCGCAATCCGTTCCTATCCAAACCTCGGAGATCCGGCACTTGCTTCACTGCCCGCCAAGAAGTGGAGCCATCGAAATGACCTGCTGTGGCCAAGCGAAGAAGCTTGGGACTTTATCGAGGCCACACTCACGCACGTCGCTTCCCTCTTCCCATCGCCGATCATTCACATCGGTGGTGATGAATGCCATTTCGAGGCATGGGAAAATGACCAAGAACTCATGAATTCCCTTGCCGCGCAAGAAATCCACTCTGGGCGAGAACTTCAAGCCCACATGACCCGACGCACGCTGGCACTCCTCCACAGCCTCGGCAAGAGAGCAGCAGGATGGGACGAACTGACGGAAATCGCTCCCTCCGAGGTTCTCGATGACACTCTCATCATCGCATGGCGCGGATTCGGCGAAGGTCCCCGCAGGGCGGCGCAATCTGGACAGCCCTGGGTCTATGGATGCTGTGACCAGCTCTATCTCAACCGCCTCGCCGGCCCGGCCCAAGAAGAGCCGGCTGCCATGTTCGGTATCATCACTGAGGACCGCATCCTTACGGAGGTCATGGCGGAGGTGCGCAAAGCGCAAAATCCTCCGATTGGAATCCAAGCTGCGCTGTGGTGCGAATTCATCCCCACCCGCGAGCAGCTCTTCTACCAGCTCTTCCCCCGCTTACTCGCGGTCGCAGAAGTCGCCTGGCACGGCCTCGATGCACTCGATGACACTCACATGCGCCAGAGGATCGATACGGAAATGGAATGGCTGGCCTCGCAAGGGGTGCGAGGCCGCAGCCGCAGTTAGGCGATCAGCTCCAGGGCCGCCTTCACTGCATCTTCAACGCTTCCCTCGCTGGGATAGACCAGCGAGGTATCCGCCATGATCCCAATGATGTTCGGGTACGACAGTGCTTCTTGAACGCGGTCGCGAAGTGCGTCCACGCCCGCGCTGAAGTCGACTCGCAAAACGATGGGAAGAGTGGTCGCATGGGCAAGACGCTTCACGTCCTCGCACAGCGGGAGCATGAGCCATGTCAGTCCCGAGGTTGTTCCCAGACCCGATGCGATTGCAGTCGCTAGGCAGATGGAATCCATATCGAAGTGGGTGCGGACGCGGCCGGATTCGTCGCGGCTTGAGATCACGGCTTCAAGCAGGGCAATTCGACCCGAGGCATTGAGCGCGCATACCCCGCGAGCGCAGCGAGACAGGGTATGGGACGAGCCCTCATCGCTGTAGTCCAAGCGGAGCAGCATCTTGCCGCCGTCCAAGCGAGACTCATGGATTCCTGCGATGTCATAGCCACTCATGACGTCGTCCAATTCGAAGGACGAGTCAGCGAGGCCACCTCGGTTCATGGAGCCAATGACGAACTTTTCCTTGAGCACTCCCGCGATCGTCAGGTCTTCGACAAGATCAGCTGCACCCACGCATCCCTTGACTCCTTCGATGGCGAAGGCTTGGCACAGACGGTCGAGCAGATCCCAACGGTCTTCCAGTGCCCGAGGGTTGCCTCCCGCCGCCAAGTTTCCACGCGCGGGGTCATCGGCAGCGATCATGAGGAATTTCGCGTTGGGACGGATCCCCATTCCGCGGTCACGCATCACGAAACCGATTTGCTCGGGGTGGTTGACCCTCATATCGATGATCTGATTGATGTCAATACTCATCGTTCGTCTTCTTTCCGCACATCCGCGCAGGCATCCATGCGGGCGGGGACGTCGTCATCGTTAAAACTATAGATTGTTGTTGCGGCCGCATCGACGCGGTCGCGGTCACAGTATCACCAAAATTCAGTGCACTAAAAATTTGCAGCGAGGCCCGGCAACACTTGTCCGGGGTCGCGCGCGTCCTTTCGCGTCCCTATTGGCGTTCCGATTTGGCCAGATTATCGCTAATTGCCTGACCGATGCGTCCAAGAGTGTCGGCCTGAATCCACGTCGAATCCAGTCCAAAGCGAGAACCCATATGCTCACTGTTCTTTCGCAGGCCAAGGATTGCTTCCCACAGAGGGATGAGCTCCTCGTGGTAGGTGTGTCCGTGTCCGCCCGGAGCCGTACCCGCAACGGGCATATCGACAAGAACCTGGATGTAGGTTGCCAGGCGCGTGTAGACCATCTGTGGACTCACGTCCCCGTCGACACGTTCAGAAATCCAGTCGGGCTTATTCCACGCAAGCTGCGAATTCCACCAGACCACAGGATCGGAAGGGTGCTGTGCGTAGACGATTCTCGGGAAGTTCCATCGCCCAAGTTCGCGCCCATACACGTCCGCCCACAAGTTCTCCGGAACATTGACAAAACGAACGTGACGGCCGTTGGCGACAACGGGAGCAACCTGGGGGCTGCCTCGGTGACGCACCTGGGTGAGTTCGGCATGCATGGGGGTGAAGGCGGGGGTTCCGACCCACAGCGCACCGTCAGTCCGGTTCAAAACATCGACGATCCCTGAAAAGACATGTTGCGAGGCATAGGCACCCAAGGATTCCCCGCACACGAAGAGTGCGGGTCGCGACTCTTCAGGGAGTTCGTCAACCGCGCGACGAATCGTCTCGAAAAGAATGACCGCGGATTCCTCTGAGACGTCCAGATCTGTCAGGAAGTTAATCGACGAGGGGACAAAGGAATACTGCATGGACGCCGTCGCACAGTTTCCCAAGGTGAGGTATTCCAAGGGTTGGACTTGCCATTCGTCAACCCATCCCGATCCGGTCGATGTTGCAATCAAAATAACTGCACGTTCAAATGCCCCGCTTCGGTGAAGTTCGCGTACTACCAGATCAGCTGCACTCTGGAGGCTTTGCCCTTCTGCTGGCATTCCCGCGTAGACGCGGATCGGTTCTTGGGCGGCGCATCCGGCGACGGCCTCGATATCTGCGCGACTGGGACCGCGGCCAAGGAACACGCGTCCCTGACCGCCGACAGACTCCCAGCTCGAGTAGGACGAAGGTGAACCAGAGCGCTCCTTGACCTGAGGCTGCACGATTCCCTTGGCGGTCCGATTGTTCATGCGACGCGCGTGACGGGTGAAGAAGTTAATGCCCAGCTTGATGATGACCTGCGAGGTCAATCCGTAAACGATGATAACGAGGAGTGCCAAAGTAATGAACAGTGCAACAACGTAGTGCAGCCATTGGCTGAAGAAAACGACAAGAGCGCGCCCAATCCACTGCAGTCCAGAAGCGATGGCAAGAAGGACAAGGGTGAGGACGAAAGCTCCGGCAGTGCCCAGAAGGTACTGGCCCAAGTTCTCACCGGACATTCCAACCAGAACATCGGCTCGCCTACGTTCGCGATAGGAATGGATCAACCAGCGAATCAGCCACAGGAAGAAACCAAAGAAGAGAATGACTCTAAAAGCGAGCGCCACCGTGGGCGGAGCAGTGATCTGAACTCCCAATCGGGGGACAACAATCGCGTACAGGCGTTGAAGGGTCAGGCCGAGGATGTAACCAGCAGCTGTGAGAACACCGGAAGCTACTGCGTGCCACTGCCACGAGCGAGCAAGAAGAGAGGGAGAGACGGAGACTCCGTACATGACCAGCGCGCCGATCAGGCCGAGCAATGAAATATCGATGATGTCACCCCCCCTCTTGTCCTACCTGTCTATTGTGCCCGATCTGCCGTCCATACAAGAGTGAAGTACGGCAGAATCACAGTGGAATGCGGCGCAAATCCCAGATGCTCATACAGGTACCAGCGCAGGTTTGCCTGCATCTTTTCCCTGCCCGCGGGGGTCGAGCGCAAATACGAGGAGCGCGTTGTCCCCAATTCAAGAATCTCCTCGGGAGTCGTTTCGTCTTCCCAATCGAAACGTTCCAAGACCGGCTGCGACCACTGCGAACTCAAAAGGGGCGGCCGATCAGGACGATGAATATCTCCCGAGCGCATGATGCGTGTGAGCCTGTGTACCCAAGGAATCATGACATCGAGCTGATTCCACACGATCATGAGCTTCCCGCCAGGACGCACGATTCGATGCATCTCCGCGCATGTGGCTTCCGCATCCATCCAATGCCACGATTGAGCGAAAACCGCGCGGTCAACGCTGGAGTCAGCAAGCCCCGTTGACTCCCCGTATGCGTCGACAATTTCCAGATTCGCGTCCCCTCCCAGAAGCTGCCTCATCTGGTCGCGCATCGCCTGAGCTGGCTCGATGGCCGTGACCTTCACCCCGCGAGAAAGGAGTGCGGCGGTCAGTTTACCCGTCCCCGCTCCCACGTCTGCAATCGTGAGTGTCGAGGCCTCGGCCCCTTCCACGATTGTCTCGACTGCCTCGCGCGGGTAGCTTGGGCGCACCGCTCCATAGGAGTCAGTCGCAAGACGGAAGGGATTGGTCACGAGTGAAGCCTAGTGGATGATGCCGTGTGATGCCCGAGCCTTGACTCGCTCGCCCACCGCTGGGACCCGGCTTCCAAAAGGAATCCTCACTATGCGCGGCTCGCCATCAGCCTCGTTTTCGAGGCGAGCGGGCACTTCGTAGTATCCGCGAGCGCGGCGAGATACCCCTCCGGTGATTTCAATCCAGACCTCATCCGCGTCTGCCCTCCCCTCAAGTTCGATGCTCGCAAAACCCAAGAAACGCGCGACTTCTGTATCCCCAGGATTTGCCCACATGGCCTCGGGAGTGTCGATGCGGCGCAGGCGGCCCTGAATCATCACTCCGATTTGGTCGGCGACGGCGAAGGCTTCGTCCTGGTCGTGAGTGACGTAGATACTCGTAATTCCCTCGCCGGTAATGATTTCGCGCAACTCAACTGAGAGGCTTTCGCGCATGGTGCGGTCAAGCGCGGATAGTGGCTCGTCAAGAAGGAGAAGACGAGGCCGTGGGGCGAGTGCGCGGGCGAGAGCTACCCGTTGAGCCTGGCCTCCCGACAAGGATTCAATACTGCGCGACGCAAATCCCTCCAGACCAACGATTGCAAGGACTTCGGCGACTCTGCGCTCACGCTGATCACGTGGAAGATGACGCAGGCCGTAAGCGATATTTCCCTCAACATTTCGATGGGGAAAAAGCTGCCCATCTTGGAACATCAACCCGAAGCCGCGCTGATAAGTGGGTGTGTCAAGAACTGACTCACCTTCCCACCGGATATCCCCGTCGCTGGGTCGTTCAAGGCCAGCAATGGCACGCAAGAGCGTGGATTTGCCGCAGCCACTGGGGCCAAGGAGCGCAGTAATCTGGCCAGGTTTTACATCGAAAGACACTTCATCGAGTGCGCGAAAAGACCCGTAATCGACACTGACCTTCGCGCAAGTCAAAGCCACGTTTTTGCTCATACCGTCTCTCCAATCTCAGCGGGACGCAGCCACTCCATACACGTAATGAGCAGCGCACACACGAGCGCAAGCAGTACACACGAGGCCATTGCAACCCCTTGGTCCAGTGCGTCGGGGCGCGAAATTAATCGATAAATCACGACCGGGAGCGTCACCGAATCACCCTTGGCCAGGAAGGAAGTCGCACCGAATTCGCCCAGCGATGTCGCGGCCGCAAAACCTGCGGCGATGCCAACGCTGCGAAGAAGGACAGGGCCATCAATTGTCGCCATGATGCGCGCATCACTTGCGCCGAGGCTTGCCGCAGCTTCGCGGAGTCGCGGGTTAATGGCACGCAATGAGGGTGCGATCAAGCGAACCACTAGGGGAAGCGCGACGACAGCTTGCGCGCAGGGAACAAGGATCCACGACGAACGCAGGTCAAGGGGCGGGCGATTCATGGTGATGAGAAAGCCAAAACCCACCGTGACTGCAGAAACTCCCAGGGGAAGCATGAAGGCACTCTCGACCAGAGAAAGAGCCACGCGCCCCGCCCGCGAACGCGGATGGCGAGTCACAAGAAGGACGACGCAAACACCCACGCTCAAAGCAATCATCATCGCAACCAGAGCGACTAGAAGCGAGTGCCCCAGTGCTTGGAGGGGGGAAACGCGCAGTGCGGGCGTGAAGGAGGAATCGGCTAACTTGAGGTAGTGCTCGAAGGTGAAGCGGCCTCGTTGATGGAGGGAACGCCACACGAGCGCAGCAAGGGGAAGCACGACCAGTACGAGGATTACCGCCGCACTCACCACAAGTGTCCACACATCGCCTCGGCGGACGCGATGCCCCGCTTGTGAGGACCTTAAGGCGACTGCTTGGGTACCGCGTCGGCGCGCGGCCTCGGCGACAATCAGGGACAGCGCGATCACGACAAGCTGGACGATCGATAAGACCGAGGCGCTACGCAGATCCAGGTACTGGGTCGTGAGCATGTAGATTTCGGACTCGACGGTCATGAGCTTCGAACCGCCCAAAATCAGCACGATTCCAAAGGAAGTCGCGCAATACAAGAAAACCAACGAGGCTGCCGAGGCGATCGCGGGGAGCAAGGTCGGGAAAGTAACGGTGGTAAATACTCGCAGGGGGCGCGCTCCGAGGCAGGCGGCGACCTGTGCGCGGCGGCCATCGATTTGCGCCCAAAAACTACCGACATTGCGAACAACCAGTGAGTAATTGAAGAAGACCATGGCCGTGATGACCGCTGTCGGCGTCCCATCGAGGTTCAGGAAGCCCAACCAGCCTTGGGGAGCGAGGAGAGAACGGAAGGCAACACCAACAACGACCGTTGGGAGAACGAAGGGAACGGAGATGAGTGCACGTAGAGAGCGCTGACCGGGGAAGCGACAGCAGTAGAGCGCGTAGGCGCCGGGTAGGCCCACAAGCAGTGAAACACAGGTGCCCAGGAGAGCCATCCAGAGAGTGCGAGCAATGACGCGCCACGTGCGCGGCGTGGAAAGCACTTCGCCGAGCCCCGAGAGGTCAAGTCCCCCACCGGGCGCGACGAAGCCCTTCGCGATGAGCGTCGCCGCGGGCCACGCGAAAAACAGGGTGAGAAAAGCCAGGGGGACGCCCAGGCCAGCGGCCCCGGCGCCCACCCTCGCTACACGCTGTCGTAGGTTTTTCACCCAAGAACCGTTTCTTGCCAGGTCTTGAGCCAGTTTGCAGAGTTCTTCTGAATCTCTTGGGGATCAACACGTGCGGGGTTTTCAGCCAGGGGGCCGAACTTCTCCAGTGCCTCGGGAGCCTTCCCCGCGTAGGGGTGCATGTAGGTTGCCTTGGAGATCGCGCTCTGCACCTCGTCGGAGAGGAGGAATTCGATGAACTTCTTCGCGCCTTCGGCGTTCTTTGCGCCAGCGAGGACACCGGCATATTCGATCTGGCGGAAGCAGGTGTCGGTAATGACACCGGTCGAAGACTCGGTTCCCGCATCGTTGACCGCGTAAGCGGGAGAAGAACCGTAAGACACCATCATCGGGTAGCTGCCCTTGCCTTCACCCGCACTGTAGTCAACGTTGAAGGCCTGAGACCAGCCTTCGGTGATCTTCACGCCGTTGTCCTTGAGGGACTTCCAGTAGTTCGCGTAGCCATCGGGACCGTACTTGGCAATGGTGGCCAGCATGAAGGCCATTCCGGGGGTCGACGAGGCCGGATTCATGGCGACGAGCATGTTCTTGTATTCGGGCTTCGCCAGATCCTCGAAGCTTGCGGGAGGAGTGAGTTGGTGTTCCTTAAACCAGGTCTTGTCATAGTTGACGCACACGTCACCGCGATCGATGGGGACCAATCCCGGTTCTCCCGCAAAGTTATCTGCAGAGTTGGGCGAGGCGATCGATGCGTCCGCAATGACGCCTTGGCCGACAATGCGCGTCGATACCGTGTTGTCGAGGCCGAATACCGCATCTCCCAGCGGGGCATCCTTCGTGAGGACGAGTTGGTTGGCTAGCTCGCCGCCATTGCCAATCGCTTGGATCTTGACGGTGATTCCGGTCTGTTCGCGGAACTTGTCGAGGAGTTCTTGCGGGAAATCGAATGAATCGTAGGCAAGAACCGTGACCGTTTGTTCACCGCTTGACGCGGCCGCGCTTCCTTGGCTTGTCGAAGAATCCTTTGCGCTTGATGAGCACGCTGCAACAGAAGTGGCTCCAATGAAAAGAATCGCGCTTGACGCGATGAAACGAGCGCGACGGTGCGCCGAAAAAGTAGACATTGTTTCCTCCGCTCAGGTGGGAGGGCTGGACCGCCTCGGGATGAGGGCAGTCCGGAGATTGCGACTTCCTACGCCGGCATAATCCGGATCAGGTGTAAGGGTCTGCATTCGCACTCTCAGCCCGCTGTGGGCTCCCCTGTCTTACCCGGTCAGCATAGCGCATCGCGACAAGGCAGCGCCGAGAGATTGCGCAGCTCCGGCTGGAAAGACGCCACTATCACACGGGAAGCGGCGCAGCGAGGTCACGCGGAAAGCGAAGCACGGCCTCGGCGATCAAGTGCGCGATGACGACGTACAACACCGACCACGGTAATAATGACCATCCACGCCGCCGACATCAGCAGCCCTTGCAGGCTCTCTGTCTCGAGCGAGAGAACGACCACCATCGCAGCAATGAAAAGGATGAAGAACCAAGCCGAGAAGACACCGCCGGGCAGGGGGAAAATGGTTGCTTTGTGTCGTTCAGGGTACTTACGCACGTAAACCAGATAGGAAATAACCACCAAAATCCATACGACCATGAAGAGCGTCGCCGAAGTTGCTGTCACCACGGTGAAGACGCTGAGGATCGAATCCCCAAATGCCAAAAGGACTGCGCCCGACAGAAGGAAGACGCATGAAAGGAAGAGTGCGTTTTGGGGAATGTGGCGGTTTGAGAGACGGCCGAAGAAGGGCGCGGCGTCTCCTTGGATCGATAGCGAGAAGAGCATCCTCGAAGTGGAGTAGATTCCCGAATTTGCCGAAGAAGCAGCAGAGGTGAGAACAACAAGGTTCACCAGCGATGCTGCCATTCCCAGGCCGGTCATCGAAAACATCGTGACGAACGGGGATTGAGACTTATCGATTTGGTTCCATGGCGTCACCATCATGATCACCGCAAGTGCACAGATGTAGAAGATCACCACGCGCACGGGAATCGAGTTGATTGCCTTGGGCAGAGTTTTCTCTGGATTGGCGGTTTCTGCAACCGTCGTCCCCACAAGTTCGATACCTACAAAGGCGAAGATCGCGATTTGGAAGCCGCCTAAGAATCCCATAAAGCCGGTGGGGAATATTCCTCCGTGCACCCATAGGTTCGAAACCGCGGCTGTTGTTCCCGCGTTGTCTTGCATGCCGATCGCTACCATGATGACGCCGACGACAATCAGGGCAACAATGGCGACGATCTTGATCATGGCGAACCAGAATTCGGTTTCGCCGAAAGCCTTGACGGTCATCGCATTGAGGGCAAAAAGAAGTAGCGCTGTCGCGACGACAGGAATCCACGAGGGAAGGTCAGGCCACCAGAAGTGCACGTATCCAGTGATTGCAACGACGTCGGCGATACCTGTAACAACCCAGCACAGCCAATAGGTCCAGCCCACGACGAAGCCCATGGTTGGCCCTAAAAAGTCACGAACAATATCCGCGAAAGTCCCATAGCTTTGATCAGAGAGAAGAAGCTCCCCCATGGCACGCATGAACAGGAAGAGCGCACTTCCGATGATCAAGTAGACGAGCAAGATGGAGGGACCAGCCGTTGCAATGGTCTTTCCGGAACCCATGAACAAACCGGTACCGATTGCCCCGCCAATAGCCATCAGCTGGATGTGTCGATTGGTCAGATGGCGTTGGAGCTGGCGGCCCGAGGCCTCACCACTGTTCTCCTCAGCGTGTTCGCTGGTGCTCATGTTGGTCCGTTCTCCTAGCTGAGCTTTACACGCTAGCACGCGCTGCGCCTGATCGATAGAAGAAAAAACAGATCCTAGCGAAAAATGAGCAAGCGTCACTTGCCAGTGCAGACCTAGCAGGTGCTAAGGAGAATTCAGCGCGTCTCGAGGTAGTCCTTCGCGCTGTCAACGGCCTGATCCCACAGACCGGCCTCATTTTCCCAAAGCTGATAGGCCTCGTCTTCGTCATCACTGAGGGCAGAGATTCCGAATTCTTCAACGTGAAGTGCGACCTTACCCTTTTCTTCGGATAAAGAAACCTCAACGGTGGTCAGGGATTCCTCGGGGAACTCGTCACTAGCCAGCGGGTACCAGCGGAAGGTCACAACGTCCATGGGGTCTTCGTCAACCTTCTCGACGAGCCACGTCCCGGCTTCTGGATCGGTGATGTGGTACACGCCGTTATCGTCGCGTTCAACCTCATGGTCACCCAGAGGACCATCGTTAATCCACCAGCCCGGTTCGGAAACCAGAGCCCATGCATTTTCGATGGTGGTGTCAACGAGCACCTCAGCTTCAACGCTGTCCGTATTCTGGCCTGGGGTTTCTGATTCGTCATCGCCGAAGAAGTCCATAGCTCAACGTTAGCGAGCCGCGGCCCAACTGCCAAGATCTAGGAACATTTTGCGGAGGTAATAAGTCAGCACCAGAGCCGGAACCACATTAGGAGTCAGCGCCACACTGAATATCGGCGGCGGGAACAACGTTTCGCAGGAAGTATGCTTCGACGGCTGTCGCCACGCACTTGCTGCCACTCTTTGAGTAAGCGGTGTGGTTCCATCCATCCCACGTCACCAATACGCCCGAGGACAGTTCCTTCGCTAGGTTCTGTGACATAACGTAGGGCGTTGCAGGATCGTGAGTCGTTCCAACGACCATGATGGGAGGCGCGCCTTGCGCGCTAATCGGCTGGCGTTTCGCGTGCGAGGTCGGCCATCCCTCAAGACCGGCAGAGGTGAATCCGGCTTCTTCACCAAAGACCAGTAATTCACTCTTCAGGGTTTCATATCCCTTTGTCCACTGATCCGCGTTTCCAACAGGCGAGTAGTCCAGCGAGTTGATCGCAACAATCGCATCCATCGAGTTCGAGGCGTATGAGCCGTCCTTGTTGCGTTCATTGAGGAGATCCGCCACGTAGAGCAACATGGAGCCGTCGTTCGAATTGAGGGCTGAGGTCATAGCCTGCGTCAAAATTGAGTAGGTCTCAGTCGAGTACAGCAGTCCGATAACGGCACTCATCGCCAGATTGCGCGTCAGAGGACGATTCGCATCTGAGGTCTCAAGCGGCGAGTTCTCCAAGCTATCGAAGAAGGCCTTCATCCTTCGCATTCCCGCGTCTGCATCGCCAGTGAGCGGGCAATGACGCCCGGCTTGGCAGTCCTCAACCCAGTGACGGAGAGAGGCCTCGAAACCGCGCATCTGCATGGCAGCAAGGTCATCGCCTTGTACTGCAGGATCAACCGCACCATCAAGGACCATGCGGCCAACGTTTGTTGGGAAAAGTCCCGCGTAGGTTGCACCGAGGAATGTTCCATAGGAGTAACCCAGGTAGTTGAACTTATCTTGGCCCAGCAGTGCGCGAACCATGTCAAAGTCCTTCGCTGCATTGACCGTGTCAACATGCTTATACAGGTTTCCGCTCAGGTCCTGGCATCCCTTGGCAAGGTCAGCAGAATCTTTCTTTGCCTGTTCAATAAGTTGAGCGGGAGTAGCGTTCGGGTCTTTATCGCTGCCTGTACCAGCTGCCTGCTTATCGCGATCTTCGTCGCTCATGCAGCGAACGGGAGTAGACGCGCCCACCCCTCGGGGGTCCAGAGCGACGATGTCGAAAGCCCCAACAAGCCCATTCCCCAATGAGCTGTTGACCTGTGAGGTAATCGAGGACACGGCTGCCCCACCGGGACCCCCGAGGTTGAAGAAAAGAGCTTTGCCTCCACTTTGATCGGCTCGGTGGATCGCCAAGGCAAGAGTGATTTGATTCCCGTCGAGGTTTTCCCAGTCCAGAGGCGCGGTCAGCGATGCGCACTGGTACTTGTTAATGTCACGCGGCGCAGCGACGCCGTTGCTGGTGATTTCCGAAACTTCACACTGTCGCCAATTGAGGGGCTGAGAGTAGAACTGATCCTTCGTCGGCTTCCCAGGAAGAGGATCGGCACTGTGTGCAACCGTCACCTTGTTCTGATTGTTCGGGCTGACGGCAGCAGCAGCCTCTGCAAAGCTATCGATCGAGCCCTTCAAGTAGTACGCAACTCCGAAATTCGATGCGAGCGCAAGCACCACGAGGACGGTGACAATCAAGCGAGAGCGTGAGTTCATGCCCCTACCCTATTAGATGTTTAGACCTGCGGTCGAAGCGAGAGCGTCATCGCTTCCAAAATCAGAGGGACTGACATGTTTGTTGTCAGCCGCTTTCGAGCATCCTCGATCGCCTGGACTCTCTTCATGGTCTGCTGCGGCGTTGAGCGCGTGGCGAGTTCTTCAATGAGGTCCACGCAGTCATCGTTAATAGGTTCTTGATCGCTTCCCAGCTGACGCATGAGGACATCACGGTAAATCCCAAGGAGATCAACAAGCGCACGATCGAGCGCGTCTTGAATTGCGCGCTTCGAACGCCGTTTCTGTTCGTCCTCGAGTTCGCGAATGCGTGCGCGCTGGTGCGAGGCCGGGGTCTGGCCTTCTTCCATTCCGAGCTGGCGCATGAGTTCAGCTTTTTCGCGGGCATTGCGTTCTTCAGATTGGGATTCTGCCTGAGCCTTCGCAATCGAATGCAGGTCTTCGGCGGCAAAAACAGCTTCTCCAACGGAACGCACCTGTGCCGGGGCAGTGATAATTGCCCGACGACGTTGGCGCATCTGTGGGTCTTTGGCCAGCGCGCGAGCCAAGCCGATATGCGATTGGGCTGCACGGGCGGCGGAGAGAGCATCCGCGGGTTCAACCCCGTCACGACGAACAATGAGATCTGCGACTGCGTGCGGATCTGGGATTCGCAACCCCAAGTGGCGGCATCGTGAACGAATCGTTGTGATCATGTCTTCCGCACTGGGAGCACAGAGCAGCCACACGGTGCGTTCGGGAGGTTCCTCAACTGCCTTGAGAAGAACATTCGCGGTGCGTTCCATCATGCGGTCTGCATCTTCAATAACGATGACTCGCCAGCGCCCCTGCGAAGGAGCGGTCTGCGCACGCACGACGATTTGTCGCACTTCATCGATACGAATCTGGGTCGATTCGGTGCTGAGGATTGTCACGTCCCCATTTGTCCGAGCCAGAGTCGTGACGCATCCCGGGCACTGACCACACCCTGGGACGTCCCCCGTGCACTGCAAGGAGGCCGCAAAAGCCATGGCAGCAACGGATCGACCTGAGCCGGGAGGTCCGGTGATGAGCCACGCGTGGGTCATGGAGCGCGCTGCATCATCAACGGGAATTCCTTGGGACGCGCGGTCGACAATTGCTCGGGCAGCGTCAGCAGCCTGTCGCAATACCGCCAGGGCATGTTCCTGGCCAACCACTTCGTCCCAGACACTCACAGGAGAATGCCGTCCTCATCCAATAGGGCCCAGAGCGTTGCCTGAGACTCAACGGGCTTGGTATCTTTTGCAGCTTCTTCGGGCAATCCCTGGAATGCTGCATCAACGCGTTCTTCAAGGACTCCACGAATTTCGCTGAAAACCTGATCTTCAGTTCCCACACCATCGATGACGACGATGCGGTCTGCTTCAGAGTCCGCAAGCGCTAAGTACTGGTGACGAACGCGCTCATGGAATTCCATGGATTCGCGTTCCATTCGGTCCGGTTCACCTCCGCGACGTCGGGCGGCAACTTCTGGCGGAACATCAATAAGCAGTGTGAGATCTGGGAGCAGACTTTCCGTTGCCCACATGGACAGGCTACGGATTTCATCCACGCCTAGGCTTCGCGCAGCACCCTGATATGCCAGAGATGAGTCAATGTAGCGATCAGCAAGCACAATTTCGCCGCGCTCCAGCGCAGGACGAATCAATGTCGCGACATGGTAGGCGCGATCAGCGGCATACAGCAGTGCTTCGGTGCGAGGGTCAACGTCGTCTGGTCCGTTCTGCACCAATTGACGCAAAGTTGTTCCCAGTTCCGTTCCACCGGGTTCACGCGTCACAACGACTTGCTGACCGCGTTCTTCAAACCACCGGCGAACCCGCTGAATTTGGGTACTTTTTCCGGTTCCATCTCCCCCTTCGAAGGTGATGAAGAGTCCGCGCCCCGCCTGTGCACCACTACCCATTGATCTCATGTCTCTATCTTGACAGTGCCCACCGGCATTTGCGTCCATTTTGGACCGGTGGGCGAAAGAATATTTACTTCTTTGTCGAAGACTTCTTCGTCGTGCGTCGAGTTGTTGTCTTCTTCGCAGTCGTCTTACGGGTACGCTTGGGAGCCGGGCCCTTCGCGCGCTTGTCTGCAAGCAGCTCATACGCGCGTTCAGCGGTCAGATCCTCGACAGTCTCGGCGCGAGGAACAGTCACATTAGTTTCACCATCGGTGATGTAGGGCCCGAAACGACCGTCCTTAACGGTGACCTTCTTACCCGACACCGGGTCCTCGCCAAACTCACGCAGCGGCGGCTTGGCAGCCCCGCGGCCTCGTTGCTTGGGCTGAGAGTAAATCTCAAGCGCCTCATCCAAGGTGATCGTCAGAAGCTGGTCCTCGTTGGGAAGGGTGCGCGAATCGCTGCCCTTCTTCAGGTACGGGCCGTAGCGACCGTTTTGCGCGGTGATGACCTCACCGTCAGAGGGATCAACACCGACCTCGCGCGGCAGCGACAGCAGCGCAAGCGCGTCCTCCAGCGTGATGGTCGCCAGATCCATCGACTTGAACAACGAGGCCGTGCGCGGTTTTGCCGCAGCCTTCTTCCGCGTCTTCTTCGCGGGCTTCCCATCTTCGGAAGCTTCCGCTTCTTCGGCTTCTTCGGGCAGAATTTCCGTCACGTAGGGACCGTAGCGGCCATTCTTTGCAACCAGCATGTGTCCACTCGCCGGATCGATCCCCAGTTCGCGTCCATCATCTGCGGCAAGCGCGAAGAGTTCCGCGATCTTCTCTTCGGTCAGCTCGTCGGGAGCAACCTCGGGCGGCACATTTGCGCGCGTCCCATCGGCCTTCTCCATATAGGGTCCGTAACGGCCCACTCGCAAGGTGACGCCATTTCCCATGTCAATGGAGTTCACTGCACGAGCATCAATATCGTCTCCCAGGGATTCAACCTGGAACTTCAGGCCATCAGCATCGCCCTTACCGTCTGCACCGAAGTAGAAAGTGCTCAAGAACTCGTGGCGATCTTCGCTTCCCGCTGCGATCTGGTCCAGATCGTTTTCCATCGATGCCGTGAAGTCGTAGTCGACCAGGTTCGACAAATTCTCTTCCATCAGTCGCGTGACCGAGAAGGCCAGCCAAGTCGGAACCAAGTACTGGCCTCGGTGAGTGACGTAACCGCGATCGCCAATGGTTTGAATCGTTGCCGCATAGGTCGAGGGGCGACCAATTCCGAGCTCTTCCATGGTCTTCACCAAGGTCGCTTCGGTGTAGCGTCCCGGGGGCTGAGTCTGGTGTCCCTGCGCCTGCGCCTCTTCAAGCAGCGCAACTTCCCCTTCGCCCACCTGTGGGAGGGTCTTCTCAGCATCGGTCGTTTCCGCGTCGTAGCGTCCCTTGTCCTGGCCTTCTTGGTAGGCCAGCCTAAAGCCGGGGGAAGTAATAACAGTTCCCGAGGCGCTGGAGAGTACTGCGTGAGGCTGACCTTCGACCTCGACATCGGTACGCACGCGGATGGTTGCGGTAAAGCCAAGGGCATCCGCCATCTGCGAAGCGACGGTTCGCTTCCAGATCAAGTCATAAAGTGCAAGCTGCTGACGATTCAAAACCGAGGCAACTTGCGCGGGGGTGCGGAAGTGATCCCCGGCGGGGCGAATGGCCTCGTGAGCTTCTTGCGCACCCTTAGAGGTGGTGCCGTAGATGCGCGGCTTCTCAGCCACGGCCTCGGCCCCGTAAAGTTCCGTAGCTTGCTGGCGAGCAGCCTTGATGGCCTGCGAGGACAGGGCCGTAGAGTCGGTACGCATGTAGGTGATGAAACCCGACTCGTACAGGGACTGAGCGGTCCGCATCGTCGAGGAAGCATTCCAGTGAAGCTTGCGGGACGCTTCCTGCTGCAGCGTCGACGTCGTGAAGGGCGCTGCCGGGCGGCGGCGGTACGGCTTCTGCTGGACAGAATCGATCGCAGAGTCGCGCGCGGCCTCGAGCGCTGCGGCGAAGAGCGGCGCGGAATGGGCATCCAGGTGGAAGGCCTCGTTCTTTGTAGCCTTCGCGGAAAGGCGACCGTTTTCATCGAAATCGGAACCGGTTGCGACGGGACGATCATCGATGTGCGAAACCTTTGCACCAAAAGACTGACCCGAAGCGGCAAACTGGGTATCGATCGACCAGTACTCCGCACTCACATGCGACATGCGGTCGCGCTCGCGATCAACAACCAAGCGCGTTGCAACCGACTGAACGCGGCCCGCAGACAGGGAGGGACGAATCTTGCGCCAGAGCAGCGGCGAGACCTCGTAACCGTAAAGACGGTCAAGGATTCGACGAGTTTCTTGGGCATCGACAAGGTCGGTGTCGAGCTCGCGAGTATTTTCCAGTGCGCGTTGGATCGCTTCCTTCGTAATTTCATGGAAGACCATGCGGCGCACGGGAACCTTGGGCTTAAGGACTTGGAGAAGGTGCCAAGCGATAGCCTCACCTTCGCGGTCCTCATCAGTTGCCAGGAAGAGTTCGTCGGACTCTTTCAGGAGCTTCTTGAGCTCGGTGACCTTTTTCTTCTTGTCGGGATTGACAACGTAATAAGGGGTGAAGCCGTCCTCGACATCGACGGCGAAGCGCCCGTAGGGGCCCTTCTTCATGTCGGCGGGCAGCTCCGAGGGCTGTGGCAGGTCGCGAATGTGACCGATCGAGGCGGTCACATGGTAGTCGGGTCCCAAGTATCCTTCGATCGTCGCCGCCTTGGCGGGAGACTCCACGATCACCAGCTTGGTCGCTGCCATTGTTTGTCCCTTCCGTTGCTACCTCGTAGTTGTAGCACTCTTTGCTGGTCCTCCGATGGCGAGCGCCGGCGGAGTACCACTGGGTAGGACATTACCGCGTTACGAGGCTTTCCGGGAACCGATGCGCTTTTCCGCGCGTCTTTTGTGGATAATTCCCGACACCCTGAGAGACGGTCTGTGAGTAGCTTTGGACAGCGTCGATTTGCACGCGAGTGTTTTGCCCACCTCGTCCGTGTCGTACACAATACCTCTCATGCTCGATCAGTTCTTCTCCGTGGTCCCCATGCCAGTGTTCATCATTGTCGTGCTGGTGGGATTTCATTTCCTGAAGAAGACCTTCATGCGCCGCCGCGGGCAAAAACTCGGTGTCACGTCATCTCCTTCTTCAGACATCACGCCGGGAACGCTCGCGAAAGTGGATACCGCCGAGTGGAAACAACTCAACGAGCACCACACACCAAAGGTGATCGGATCGATTGCGTCTCTATCCACAAGCGTCGATGCACAACCTACTCGTCCTGGGAAGAGTCGCCCCTCTGGGAGCGCGAATTGGATAATGAGACGCACAAGCGGATTCAGATGCGTAGCTGACTTCATCTTCTCCATAAAGAGGTATACCTATGATCGAAAACTTGCTCTCCAAGTTCTCCTACGACATGTGGGTGGCGCTGGCCATACTTGCTGGACTTCTCGCGTGGGCTTTCGCCAAGGGACGTAAAGACCCGCGCTCGAAAAAAGCTCCCACATCTCGCGAGCAACGTGGAACTACACAAAGGCCCAGTGGCGAGAGTCCGCACGAGGAAACCGACTCTTCGCCGAAAAAGAAGCCGCGCGCAATACAGAAGGGTTCGGCAGACGAGTTCACCTCTGCCAAGCAGGACATCGTCGCGTCAAGAGAGCCCAGCGACCCCTTCAGGCCGCGCATTAAAGGTCCTCACTCAGATCTTTCATCCAGCGTCGAGGCTCAGCTCCTCGCCCCCGGAATGGTCTATGCGCTGGCCTACGGGGACTATCTCAATAGTTTTGGTTTGTCGAATTCTCGCGGCATTACCACCATGTTGGAGCGAGATTGGGATATTACAGATCGCTCAACTCTTCTGCGGCAGATCTACAGCATGTTGCGAGATGGGCACCGTTCCTACTACAACGACCTTCGCAAGAAGGCTCTCGATCTTGCTGCCTCACAGACCCGTGTTAATCCGGGTTTTCCTAAGAGTCGTTGGCGTGAACTTTCCCGCTTCATCAATGATGAACGTGGATTGCAAACGACCAATTTCACCGCGTGGGATCTTATGCGAGCAGCAAACCTCACGCGCGCCGGTGAGGGGCTTGGGTGGATTACCCGCGACGAGGCCGAGGACACTTTGGCCCTGATTAATCATGGTCTGCGCACAACCTACTCGTCGTGGGAAGAAGCCTGTGATGCCTTCATCGTTACTCGCTGGTTGTGGTTGAATGAAGAGGGCGAGGCCATGGAGGCCTCCGATCTTCATGACCAACGTCGACGAGAGGCTTTGGTGGGACCAAACGGCGTCTGGAACAAGATTCCGTGGGATGGAACCTACCCTTCCCCTCGTTATCTCCTACTTGATGCGTCTGATGAGAATTTCCAGCTCAATCCCATGTCGCGATTCGAATGGGAAGATGCACCCATGTGGGAGCGCGAGCTTGACGATGAATCGCACAAGCGAATACAGGAACGCAAAGAACGTTGACTGAGGAAATGGGTCACTCACATAGTTGTGTCCCCCCTGCGCGTAGTGCAGGGGACACGGCTTTACAGCAATGCACTGCCCAGGCGGCAGATGTTATCGATGTAGTGCTTGTACCAGGGAAGTGCTTCCCACTCGTCGATGGTGAGCAAACGAGATCGCGCAATGATGCGCTGATTGTTTTCCAGGAGAAGATCAACAAGATGCGAGTCGTGGGCAAGCAGCATGACTTCGTAGTTCAAGCCGAAGGACCGGTAATCCATGTTGGATGATCCGATTGCTGCAAGCTCCCCATCAACCACGACGTACTTTGAGTGCAGCATATTGGGCAAAGCGTAGAGGTGAACCTTTACCCCGGCTTTCAAGAGAAAACCGTAGTAGCTGCGCTGCGCGTGCCCCACCAGGAACTGATCGAATTGCTCGGAAACATAGAGATGGACGTCAACCCCCGACATCGCTGCGCCAGTCAACGCCGTCAGGAGTGGTTCATCCGGAATGAAGTACGGGCTGGCAACAGATACATGCGTATGCGCCTGCGAGATCATTGAAACGAACATCCGCAGGTTGGGCTCTGTCGGGTAGGCCGGCCCTGAGGGGATGATCTGCATCGGTTTGCCCAAGGTTGGCGCTGCTTGGTCAAGGTTAAGATCTTCGACCCTTAGCTCTTCGCCCGAGGCGTAGTACCAGTCCGCCGCGAATACTGCCTCCATCTGGCGAACAATTTCGCCACGTACTTCAACCGAAGTGTCGTGGTATTCGATCCCTGCTTTTTTATAGGCGGGAGTGTCATAGTCCGCGGCCACCAAATTGTGCGAACCGATGAAACCAAATTCACCGTCAATCAGCAGAAGTTTGCGGTGGTTACGCAGGTCTGGCCGTCGAATTTCCCCCTTGAACAGGTTGAAGGGAAGCATGATGTGCCATTGGATACCGGATTCGTCCAAGACTCGGCAAAAGTCGCGCCACCCTGGAATCGTTCGCACACCATGATGGTCCACCAGCAAACGCACGGTTACCCCGCGAGCGCAGGCACGAACCAGGGCTTTGTAGAGCGGATCAGTGGACTGATCCCATGAGGTTTGGAAGTACAGGACATTGACGTGGTGTTGCGCCCGATCAACCTCACGGGCCATTGCCTTGAAGGTCTCGTCGGTGTCATTGAGAAGTTGAACCACTTCTCCGCTGCTAACAGGGAAGGAAGTCTGCTTCCTATTGAGCTGCATTAACGAGGCCGTTCGCTCAGGCAGAGCGCTGCTGCCTTCGTCAATTTCTGCGGATCCTTCGGGGTTTCCGCCACTGTGAGCTTTGTGAGAAGCCGCGCCCAGAATGCGCTTAACCAATTGATGCGCCTTTGGATCAGAGCGCAGAGACTTTCCCATTGCCCACCAAGATCCGAAGATCAGATAGAGGGGAACGCCAACAACTGGCCATAAGAAGATGAGCAAAAGCCACGCGGTTGACGTGGATGCGCGCCTCCGCTTCGGGACTACGCCCAACGCAATCAGCCGGATCACTAGTTCAAATGTGCCGACAAGGAACCACACCCACAGGGGCGGCTGATGGGTCAGAGGCGCGGGGAGAGGCATCTCAGTTACTCCTGATCCGATTCGAGCCGAAGGAATCCCCAGCGAATTAAGGTGCGCACCTGCGGGAAAAGTTCGTCCTGAAGCTGCCGGGAATCGCATTCCAATAGGGCTGCAAGCGCCCCGCAGATCTGCCCCACGCTGAGCTCGCCATCTGATGCGCCGACTAGAGCACTTAGAGCAGTGGTCGAGGCAACCGATTGTCCAAGCCCGCCACCTTGGTGAAGGACCAAAGCGGAAGGATCTTGCGCTCCGGGCAGGAAATGTCGTTCTTCCGTCACATCGGAAGCACAGAACAGGTGAAGATCACTGAGATCATCGGGAAGCCGCAAGGATGCAAGCGCGCGCTGGACATCTTCGCCGGATGGGGACTCTCCCCCTTCGAGTTCATCGCATTCGCAGACCCCCGGGCGCGGCGTATCGAGCTTTCGCAGGGCGACCATGCCCATGCCAATTTCGACGACTCCTGCCTGGACGAAGTCTTCAAGCCACTGGACGTATTCGCGTTCGTAGTCTTCGCGCTGGTGCAATTGCTGACCGGAGTCACGAAGCCACATTTCAACGTAGTGCGCGGGATCAAGCCGGTCGCGCTGCACGATCCACGCGTCAACGGGAAGGTCTTCAACCCACGAGCGCACGACGCTCTCCCAGTCATCAGGGTGCCCCAAGCGTCCGGGAATCTCCCAATTCGCAAGGAGTTGCGTCACGCCGCCGGGCTTGAGGTACTTCGGGCTTTCCCGGATCACTGTGCGCACCAGATGATCGCGGCTCATTCCGCCGTCGCGGTATTCCAGGACCCCTGAGCTTCGAAGCGAGTCTGGGGTGATAACAAAGGGCGGGTTCGAGGCAATCAGATCGAATTCTTCGCCTTCGACCGGTTCAAAAAGGGATCCTTGGCGAACATCCAATTCGACACCATTGAGCGCGGCATTGAGGCGCGTGATCTCACAGGCTCGCGACGACAGGTCAGTTGCGACAACGCGAGTAGCGTGTGTGGCCAAATACAAGGCTTGGATTCCGCACCCACACCCCAGGTCCAAGGCGGATTCGACAGGAGTTCGAAGCGTGGCCTTCAAGAGCGAGGTCGTTGCCCCGCCGATTCCCAAAACGTGATCTGGGCGAATGGGTTCACCCGTCACGTCTTCACCCAGGTCCGACAGGATCCACCAGTTTTTGAGGCCGCCGTGAAGCTGTGCCGCATGAGGACGCAGGTCGTAATTTGCTTTGAAAAGTTGCTGGCCGGAAGGCGATTTCGCATCGAGTGCAGGAAAAATCAATCCCAAGTCGACCGCGCCGTGGACCCCAAGAGCGGGCAGAGCCTGCGCAAGAACATCCCCACTTTCCGCGCAGCCCAAGACAAAGAAGCGCGTCAACACCGCAGCCGGGGTATCTTTCCGCTGAAGTTCGCGAAGTGCCGGAACCCTTTGATTACGCATGAGCGCAGCGCGCGCCACCGGGCTGATCATGGTTTCCATCGCGTCAACGCTCCACCCGGCACTACCCAGGTCTGCGGCCAAGCGCGCGATCAACTCCGGTTCCAAACCCGGCGTCGGACTGGGAAGAGTGTCAATCAGTGATTCCGTCATAGCATTACTTTCTCACGCCTGACCTGCATCTGCGTCGACTTATTCACGCAAGTTCTCAGGCACATATTCCCACGAGCTCCCCCACTGCGCAGATCCTTCACTTCCCCCATTAGAATGCCTGTGTCCCCAAGGAAAAGGATGAGTGGATGTCTGGCGGACTAGTAGCGCTTTTGGACGATATTGCGACTCTGGCAAAAGCAACGGCTTCGTCTATTGATGACGTTGCTTCAAGCGCGGTGAAGGTATCGGCCAAAGCGGTTGGCGTCGTCATCGACGACACCGCTGTTACTCCACAGTACGTCTCCGGGCTGTCCCCCAAGCGCGAGCTGCCGATTATCGGGAAAATCGCCAAGGCCTCGTTAATCAACAAGCTGGTTGTTATTCTGCCGGTCGCGCTGCTGCTCACGTGGTTTGCGCCGCAGGTCTTGCCCTTCCTCCTCATTGCGGGCGGCGCTTACCTGTGTTTTGAGGGCGGAGAGAAGGTTCTCGAGGCCCTGCACTGGCTTCCCGAACACGAAGACTCAGCCGAAGATACGGCCCCTCAAAGCGCGGAAGCCCTCGAAAAAAGCATCGTTTCTTCAGCCTCGCGCACCGACCTTATTCTTTCGGCGGAGATCATGCTGGTCTCCATGGACGGACTGAACGCCGAGTCCATGTCGATGCGGGTCGCGGTCTTGATCGCGGTCGCTTTCTTCATGACTTTCTTTGTCTACGGAATCGTTGCTGTCCTGGTGCGCATGGATGATTTTGGGCTTCGCTTGGCCAAGGGCGCGACGCATCCGGACGATAACCGCCCCGGTCCCGGGGATAATATCGGCCGTGGGATTGTGCGCGTGATGCCCAAGGTTTTTAACGCAATCGGCGTCGTTGGAACGATTGCGATGCTGTGGGTGGGCGGCCACCTCGTCATCGAAAACCTTGCGAAGGTGGGCGTCGGCTTCTTCCACAACGTCGTGTCGACGATCGAACACGCGCTCGCTTCGGGCGGCGGTTTCCTTGGCTGGCTTGTTGAGACCGCGTGTGCGGCAGTGTTTGGCATTGTGCTTGGCTCGCTGACCACCGGAGTTGTTGTTGGGGTTTCCCATCTTTTCCGCCGAGGCCGCGGCCACTAACCCTTCCCCCTCTCCACTTTTGCGTGGTGCGTTGAGCGCTGAGTGAACTCGCCCACCTATGCACTCACACATAGGGACTTAAGTACTAGGCTTGGGGTATCAACCCCTAAGTGTAAGGAGAGCCCGATGAGCGTTTACACCCTTCCCGAACTTCCCTACGATTACGCGGCACTGGAGCCCCACATCTCTGCAAAGATCATGGAGCTGCACCACGACAAGCACCACGCCAACTACGTGGCCGGCGCAAACACCGCACTGGAAAAGCTGGAAGCAGCCCGCGAAGCCGGCGACTTTGCCGCGATCAACCTGTGGGAAAAGAACCTGGCCTTCAACCTGGGTGGCCACACCAACCACTCGATCTTCTGGACGAATATGACCGGTGACGGCGCTTCTCGCCCCGAAGGTGATCTGGCCGATGCTATCAACGAGTTCTTCGGCTCTTTTGAGAAGTTCCAAGCACAGTTCGCCGCCGCGGCCCTCGGTCTTCAGGGCTCCGGCTGGGCCGTTCTCGCATGGGACGCCCTGGGCAAGCGCCTGGTGACCTACCAGCTGACCGATCAGCAGGGCAACATCCCCGTTGCAACCGTTCCGCTGCTCATGCTGGACATGTGGGAGC
>ERZ772958.16-NODE-16-length-62947-cov-45.322108_pt1 | contig 62947 bp, 51 predicted proteins | sample MGYA00580681_ERZ772958 | MGnify/ENA primary metagenome ERZ772958 (study PRJEB29015, sample SAMEA2738089) | human oral metagenome | biome: human oral; feature: human-associated habitat; material: saliva | place: China | collected 2275 ...
CGCGAGCTGGGTTTAGAACGTCGTGAGACAGTTCGGTCCCTATCCTCTGCGCGCGTTGGAAACTTGAGAAGGGCTGTCCCTAGTACGAGAGGACCGGGACGGACGAACCTCTGGTGTGCCAGTTATCCTGCCAGGGGTATGGCTGGTTTGCTACGTTCGGGATGGGTAACCGCTGAAAGCATCTAAGCGGGAAACTAGCTTCGAGATTAGGTTTCCGTCCCATATTGTTTGGGGGGAGGTTCCCGGTAGATTACCGGGTTGATAGGCTAGGAGTGTAGACATTGTAAAGTGACCAGCTTACTAGTACTAATTGACCGATAACTAACAATAAATTCTTGTTTTTGGGGGTGTTTGCGTCCACTGTGCGGTTCACGACTAACACGACCTTGACGGGCTCCCTTGTTTTGGGGGTTTGTGGGTTGGGTTGGTACATGTGAATATTTGTTTCACTGACTTGGGTTTCGTCCCTTTTTTGGGGTGTTGCTTGATTTGGTTGTGTTGGTGGTTTTAGCGAGGGGGTTACACCCAGTATCCTTTCCGAACCTGGAAGTTAAGCCTTTCTGCGCTGATGGTACTGCAACTGGTGGGTTGTGGGAGAGTAGGGCACTGCCAACCGTTTCCTTGAATGGTGGGGGTGTTGATCCTGATCGGTCAGGGTTGATGCCCCCACCACCCTTTTGTTTTACCAGCCTGGGCCCGGCGTCGTCGTCGGCAAAGAACAAACCACCTGGGCATTTTTGCCCATACCGCACCCCACTTACCTAATACGCTTATGGCATGGACCAAAGCGCAGGCATCAGCCGAGAGCTATTTAAAGCTCTAATTAAAGCGACGCTGGCAGCAGTACTCGGGATCGCGGTGGTCAGTGCCATCGCCTGGGGCAACAATTTTTATAAACAACTCGAAAAAACCAAATTCGACAACGCCCCCATCCTGTACACAAACTTACAGTACAGCGCTTACGCCACCGCTGAGCGCAACCTAAACGTCACCGAAGACGTCACCATCCGCATCAAAGACACCCGTAGCTACTCGCAAATGTTCCAGCTCTACGAGCTAAAACAAGGCCAGCAGCTAAAAGACGTAACAGTCACGGACCTAGACACCAACCAGGAGCTGACCAAAAGCAGCTTCACAGATCCCTCCTCCATCTCAAGCACAAAAGAATGGGACGAGCAGTACGCCGGCAAAACCTATGTGCGCATAGCCGACAGCTCCACCGACTACAACGGGCAAACCGTCAACTACCCCACCAAAGTTGAGATTGGCTGGAACATTAAACGCACCAGCTCCGCCTCCGACCTGCGCTACCGCATCACCATGAGCTTTATCGGCGGTGGGGAGCTGACCAACGACATCGTCAAAGTCCTGTGGAGCCCCATCTCCGACAAAAACACGGTGCCCATCAAACACCTCAGCATCGTCTTCTCCATGCCCGAGCAAGTCCCAGCCCAACGCACCTGGATGTGGCTGCACTACGACGGCGTCGCTACCGGCACCCCAGGCGGCGCCCCCACCACCAACGGCGCCATTCCTGGCGACCCCCAAGCCGGCTCCAGGCGCCACTACGAAGCCGACTTTGTTAAAGGCGGAAAATCCGTAACCCTGGCCTATATGTGGGATGCCAGCACCATTTCCGGCTACACCCCCACGGCCACGCCAGCCCAGCGTCAGCAAGCCATCGACGAGGCCGTAAAAGCCCGCCTGCCTCAAGAGCGCCCCTGGTGGCTTGACTGGCTAATTCCTGCCGGCTTTGGCATATGTGTGCTGATAACCGCAGTGGGGCTGTACGGCGCATTCAGCTCACGGCGCGCCGCCCAAGCCCAGTTTGTTGTGCCCGACACGCTGGTGACTCAAATGCCTAACCTGTCGCCGGCAGTAATCGCAGAATTTTCTGGCCATGTCTTCCCCAGCAAAACTAAACGAAAGAACCGGCGCACCCGCCAGCTAACCAGCACCCTGCTGTCCCTAACCAACGCCGGGCTGGTTAATATCTGCCCGGGAGACGCCCAAAGGTACCGCTACCTGGATCTGCGTGTAGCTAACGCGCAGCAGGTGGCGCAGGCGGCCCGCTCTGGCCCGCCGCTGCAACCTGGCCAGTGGACCATTGCACTAACCGGTAAACAGGCCGGCAGGCTTTACGCCAGCCAACGCGCATTACTGACTGCGCTATTTATGATTTCGAATAAATTGCGAGCCAGCCAATTCGATTTAGCGCAAATGCGTGCGGTACTTAAAAACAATGAGTCCACAAGCAGTGGTATGCGTAAATTCGCTAGAGCTGCCGACAAAGAATATAGCTCAGCTAATTTGCGTACCAGCTGCGGGGGACTAGCCAATGGTTGCAGCATGCTTTTGTGGATGACCATATTTGCTTTCAGCCTCTACAGCGTGGCCCGCTACAACCCCTGGGTGTGGGGCGTGCCCGGCTTCTGCTTCATTGCCGCCTTCATGCGCTCCTACAACGTAAGCACCTGCTACACCCAGCGCGGCCTGATAGTTGGCGGACAAATGCGGGCCTACTGCGCCTACCTAACCAACAGCGCCATGTACGCCCCCACCACCCCGCAGCAGTACCGCAGCGACCTAGCCAACGCGGCCGCCGTCGGTATGGCCGCCAAGGTGCAAGACGCCCTAGTGCCGCTGGGCGCCCAAATGATGGCCAGCCAGCAAGTGGCTTACAGCTGGGACGACTCCGGCCCGGGCCTATACAACCTAGACCTGACCCGCGACCTAGACTATGGCTTCCAGCCGGTAACCAGCGCGGTGGTGTGGCAAACCAGCAGCTCGGTCAGCTACAGCTCCTCCTCATCCAGCTCCGGCGGCTTCAGCAGCTCCAGCAGCTACGGCGGCGGCAGCTTCGGGGGGCGCTAGTTCCGGGGACGCTAACGACGACGCCGACCCCGGGCGGTGCTGTGAGAGACGGCCCCGGGGTGGGGCGCGTGGGGCGCGCGAGATTGGCGACGGCCCCGGGTGAGCTGGGTGGTGCTGTGAGAGGCGGCCCTGGGTGGGGCGCGGGGGATTGGCGATGGCCCCGGGTGAGCCGGGCGGGACGCGCGGGGCCGGCCTCCTGGGTAGGGCTGCGAGCGGCAGCCCTGAGTGTGGCGAGCGACGCTAACAGCTAAATATCAAGTGATAGTGGCTGCTGAAAGTGAGCTGAGAGTCGGTATTACGCCGCTAAACGCAATAGACTGGCCGAATGAACGATCAGCCCACTACTCCAAGCCCGGACGCTGACGCCTATTCTGACCCGGAAGACGACGTCACCCCCGTGCGTGGCACGCGTTTTCCAATTACTTTGTCAGAGCCGAACAGTAGGCAGGATTCAGCTGCTAAGCCCTCAGGCTCTGGCGCTAAGTCCTCGGGTCCTGGCGCTAAGCCCGACGCCGCCGCTCAGCAGGGCGGAGCAGCTCCGTCAGGTGCCTCGGCGTCGTCGCAGGCAGGCACGGCAGCGCCGGCACTAGAAAGCCCCCAGCCGCGCACCCGCGAGCAGCTACGGGCCGTGCTGGGCCTACCCTCGCGCCTGCCTTCGCGAGTAGTGACCCGCAACGGCTGGATCGCCACCGTGGTGACCACCCTGATCGCCGCCTTCACGCGCCTGTGGAACCTGGGCAGCCCCCACGAAATCATGTTTGACGAGACCTACTACGTCAAAGACGCCTACTCGATCTGGCATCTGGGCTATGAGGGCACCTGGGCGCAAAATGCCAACGCTAGTTTTGTGCGCGGTAATTTCTCCACGCTCAGCCCTGAGGCGTCCTTTGTGGTGCACCCGCCGCTAGGTAAATGGCTGATCGCCACGGGTATGGAGCTGACCGGGCCGGCCTCCAGCTGGGGTTGGCGCTTGGCAGTGGCCCTAGCGGGCATTGCCACCGTGTTCCTGCTGTGCCGCCTGGTGTGGCGACTGTTCCCCTCACCGCTGCTGGTGGGTTTGGCGGGATTGTTCCTGGCTATCGACGGCGTGGGTATCACCGAGTCACGTATCGGCCTGCTGGACGGGTTTATTGGCCTCTTCGCCCTGGCCGCTGTCTACTGCATTGTGCGTGACCGCCAAAGCCAACGCGAACGCATCGCGCGCCTGCTGGAAGGCACCACTGAAGGTGCCCTAGCCCCCAAGGCCGGCTGGCGCCCCTGGATGATTAGCGCCGGCGTGCTGCTGGGTTGCGCCTGCTCGGTTAAATGGTCGGGCCTGTACCTGCTGGCAACCATCGGCATTATGACCGTGATTTGGGACGGCACCGCGCTGCGCGCTGTTAAAGCCAAGGTGTGGAAGCTGGAAACCCTGGTTTCACGCGGCTGGGGTAACTTTATGCGGCTTGTGCCCGTGGCAGGGGTGACCTACCTGCTTAGCTGGTTCGGCTGGTTCATGAACCCCAGCGCCTACAAGCACGGCTGGGCGGCGGCTGAGCGCGCAGCTGGGCGCGGCTCCTGGCTGCCCGATTCGATTGCAGACTTTATCGAATACCACCGCGCCATCTACAAATTCCACGTGGGCCTATCCACCCCCCACAGCTACATGGCTAAGCCCAGCGGCTGGCTGCTACAGATGCGACCCACCTCCTTCTACTGGCAGTCCAATGACACCTTGGGAGCCGACGCCTACCACTGCGACACCCGTAACTGCGTGCGGGCTATCACCTCGATCGGTAACATCCCGATCTGGTGGGCGGCTTTCGTGGCGGTATTTGTGGTGGTTGCCTATGTGGCGCTTAAGCGCGACTGGCGCGGCTGGGTAGTGCTGGCTGGTTACATTGGCCTGTACCTGCCCTGGTTCATGTACTGGGACCGCACTATTTTCACTTTCTACACGGTAGCTTTCGTGCCGTTCGTGGTTTTGGCGCTGACTGTGGCGCTGGGCTGGGGAATTGGCTTGCTCGACGGCGACGGCGTGGTTACGGCTGGTTCTGGTGGCTCTGCCGGGTCTGGCTCCGCTGGGGCTACTGGTTCTGCGGGGGCTGCTGGAGCTGACGCCTCTGCCGGCTACGCAAGCGACGACGTCGCCGCCAAGGAGACGAACGCTCAAGGTAACTTGAAAGACGAACTGGGTACCTACCTTGGCGGGGGACAGGTGCTGGGCAAGGACTATGAGCCCTCAATGTTCATGGGCCTGATACTGACCGGCATTATTGCGCTGGCGGCGGTTGTGTTTGCCTTCCTGTGGTGGCCGATATGGACCGCGCAGGTAGTGGACTACAACTTCTGGCTCTGGCACATGCTGTTTAAGAGCTGGATCTAAGCTGGCTGCACTGTTGTTTGCAGGTACAGTCTGTGAATGCAGACAGAATCTGTAAGTACAGGCATGATCTACAAATACAGGCAAAATCGTCCGTCGCCTATGATTTAAACGCATATTTTTATAGGTGAAGGATGATTTTGCCTGTATCTAAAAGGGGAAGGTTATATGGCGCCCAATCAAGATGTGCCAAGCCCTGCTGCTGAGCTGGAGGCTCCCGCCGCCGGCTCGCTGGGCGCGCCTGCGTCGTCGGCCCCTGCCGGCGAAGGGGAGCAACCGGCCCATGCCAGCGAGGCAGAGCAAGCACTGCCTGCCAACTCTGCACCCGGCCCGGCGCAGGGCCTTGACCTGGCCGAATACGCCCCCGCTCGGGGCACAATCACCCTGGCCGCAACCCCTATCGGCAACCGTGGCGATGCCTCGCCGCGCCTGATGGCCGCCCTGGCCCTGGCCGACGTAGTCGCCGCTGAAGACACCCGCCGCGCCCTGAACCTGGCCCAGCGCCTAGGCGTGAAAATCGGCGGCCGCCTGCTGGCCTTCCATGAACACAATGAGCGCGAACGCTCCGGGCAGCTGCTGCAGGCCGCGCGCGGCGGTTCCAGCGTGCTGATGATTTCCGACGCCGGTATGCCCTCGGTTTCCGACCCAGGATTCCGCCTGGTCAACGCCGCTATCGACGCCGACGTGCCGGTTACCGTGGCCCCCGGACCTTCCGCAGTGCTCACCGCACTGGCGCTATCGGGCCTGGCCAGCGACCGTTTCAGTTTTGAAGGGTTCCTGCCGCGTAAAAGCGGCGAGCGTGCCCGGCTACTAAGCTCACTGGCCAGCGACGCCCACACCCTGATTTTCTTCGAATCCCCCCGACGTGTCCACGAAACCCTAACTGACCTGGCTAAAGCTTTCGGTGGGCAGCGCCGTGCGGCACTGTGTCGGGAACTGACCAAAACCCATGAAGAAGTACTGCGCGCCAGCCTAGATGAGCTGGTGGCGGCCACTGCCGAGGGGGCGCGGGGAGAAATTGTGCTGGTAGTTGCCGGCTCTGCGGGGGCTAGTGTCGGCGTCGAACAGGTAGTAGACCAGGTGCTGACCCTAGCTGACCAGGGCCTACGTCTCAAACAGGCGGCCGCGCAGGTGGCCCAAACCCACGGCCTGCGCAAGAATGAGCTGTACCAGGCGGCTCTGGCTGCCCGCGAAAACTAAATACTTTGGCCGCCCAACCCGGCCAGCCCGGCCGGCCATCCACCGGCTACCAAAGACCTAAGGGAAAAACCGCAACCATAGGGAGAAGAAAATGACTCGAGCACTAATCGTGGTAGATGTGCAGCCCACGTTCTGCGAGGGCGGGGAGCTGCCCATCGTGGGAGGCAACGCCGTCGCCGAGCGCGTAGCCGCCTACGTGCCCGCACACCGCAAGGAATACGCGCTGGTGGCAACCACTCAGGACTGGCACATTGACCCGGGCACGCACTTCAGCGACCAGCCCGACTTCGTGGACACCTGGCCCAAGCACGGCGTGGCCGGCACTGCTAACGCGCAGCTGCACCCGGCGCTGGCGGATCTGGCCCCGGACGCTTCGGTTAAGAAGGGCCAGTACGCGGCGGCCTACTCTGGTTTTGAGGGGGTCGACGACGCCGGTGTGGGCTTGGACCAGCTGCTTAAGGACGCCGGGGTGGACAGCCTAGACATTGTGGGCCTGGCGCTATCGCACTGCGTGCGCGACACTGCGCTGGACGCCGCTTCCAAGGGCTACCAGGTGCGAGTGCTGACCAACCTGACCGAGCCGGTCAGCCCCGAACTGGGTGAGGCCGCCAAGGCCAAGCTGGTTGAGGCTGGCGTGGAGCTGGCTGAGGTCGAGTAAGGCTCAGGTTAAGGGGCAGGTTAAGGCTCAAGTTAAGGGCCAAGCGAGGCTGAACAGGGCCGAGTAAGGCTGCTAGTCCAGGCCACTGCTTACAAATACTGAAAAATCGTCCGTTCCCTATAAAACCCCATGGATTTTTAATAGGGAACGGACGATTTTGTGTGTATCTGTATCTGTAGTGAACGCTAGTTGTAGCGGTTGGCGGCCTCGGTGGTGCTGATTACTCGGGTTGGATCCGTGTACATGGCATCCACAGGACGCTGGTCAGTCTCCTCAACTTCCTCATTTGCACCAGCCTGCTGAGAGGCAGCTGACTGAGAAGCAGGTGACTTAGAAACCGGGTTGGCCGGCTCGAAAACCACCTGGGTGGTGTCAGTCGGGCTGGCGATAACCCGCGTGTCATTCGTAGGCTGCAAAGGCTGAGTAGGCCTGCCAGGCTGGTTCGGGTGCTCCAACTGGCTAACCCCAGGCACCTGAGCGGGTTGTTGCACCGACTGTGCGGGCTGTACCGGCTGTGCCTGACCATATCCCTGGGGTACCTGACCATATCCCTGCCCGGGCTGTGCGGGCCGGCCGTAACCCTGCGGGGCTTGAGCGGCGCTTAGCGCAACGCTTGGCTGTGTCTGCGGCTGCGGCTGCGGCTGTGGCTGGGTGAGGTAGGGGTTTAAGGGCTGGGTGGCCTGCTGGCCGTAGACCTCGATGGGCTGACCAGGATGCACATTCTGGCCGGGCTGTGCCTGGCCGTAGCCTTGCGGTACTTGAGGAGCCTGTGCGGGCTGGGCTGACTGGGCGTAGCTCTGCGGCTGGGCTGTTTGCGACGCCGGAGCCTGCTGAGCCTGTGCGGTTACGTAGGGGTTAGCCTGCGGTTGTACTGGCTGGCCATAACCCTGGGGTACTTGTCCATAGCCCTGCGACGCCTGGGTAGGCTGACCGGCTTGACCAGGCTGACCAAATTGGTCAGGTTGACCGGGCTGAGCGGCTTGGTCGGACGGAGCAAAGTTAGGCACCGGCCAGTAGCCGGCAGCATTTTGGCCCTGCGCACCAGCAGGAGAACCAGCCTGAGCACCGGCCGGAGTACCAACCTGGGTCCCAGCCGGGGTGCCAGCCTGCGCGGCACTTTGTGCGACACTTGCCTGTGCCTGTGCCTGTGCCTGTGCCTGTGCCTGTGCCTGTGCCTGCGGTTGTGGCTGGGTGAGGTAGGGGTTTAGCGGCTGGGTGGCCTGCTGACCGTAGACCTCGATGGGCTGACCCGGCTGCACGTTCTGGCCGGGCTGCGCCTGCGCGGTTATATAGGGGTTAGCCTGCGGTTGTGCGGGCTGGGCTGGTTGTGCCGGCTGTGCGTGCCCCTTAGCCTGGGTGTTCTGCGACGGCGGAGCTTGCTGAGACTGCACGGTCACGTAAGGGTTTGGCGCCTGCGGAGCAGAGTGCGCGCTCGCGGCCTGCGCACTGGAGTTAGAACTCTGTGCAGAAGCCTGGCTTTGAGCGGCTGGGGAGGACTGCGTCTGGGAGGACTGTGCTTGGGCCGCCCACTGCCCCTGGGGTGCACCCCACTGAGGTGCGGCGGCGGCAGCAGTACCTGCGGCGCCAGCGCCCGCAGCATCCCACTGGGACGCCGCAGCAGCGTCCGGCCCCTGGGACGCAACCCCCTGTGCCTGGAAGCCCAAAGGCGCCTGGCCAGGCGTCGTCGGCACATAACCGCTAAAAGCCCCGGAGCTAGCCGAAGCGCTATCCTCACCCTGTGCGGGCAGGCCATCTGTGAAGTTGCGGCGGGCCTTAAGCTTGCGGACAAGCGCAATGACCCCAAAAATGCTCAGCCCCAGGCCCACCAAGCCAAGGAAAGCACCAGCGCCCACAAAGATGCGGGCGTAAATCAAGTCATTACTAGAGGTGACCGTGGTGGTGTCGGTGATGTCGGCGATAGCAAAAATATCGGCACGGTCAAGGTTGGGGTTAGAGCAAGCAAAAGAGTAGCTGCCCGACTTATTGGGGCTGAAAGTCGCCACCTTGTAGTAGCTCCTGTTCAGCTGAAGCTCTTCGCTGGAGTTTGCGTTGGTTACCGTGGGGCTATAGCCATCGGGGCCAGACACCACGCAGGAGGTTTTGCGAGCGGAATCCAACTTCGTTGAGGCAGCATAGAAAGCGTAAGTCCGGTTGGCCTCAAGCTGGGCGCTCTTGGATGTGCCCGGAGAAAAAGATGACAAAGACGGCAGCGTGGCGTCGGTCAGGTTCAGTGAGGCCAGGCCCGCGCCCACCGCCAAAGTGATTAGCCCGAGAACCAGCCAGAATACTGACAGCCCCAGGCCCGGCTTGCTGATCAGGCTTTTCTGGTCCGTGGGCGGCAAAATTCCGGCGTTTTGCCCCGGGGAGGCCCAGGTTGTGGCCGCGCTGGGGGCGCTTTGCGGGTTCGGGCCGCTGGCGGAGCTGTAACTGGTGCTGGCGGCGCCGTACGGTCCTGGATTGAACTGGTTGTCCGGCATGTTAAATCCTTAATTCGGTTGCTGTTCTAAGCCTAGCTGAATAGCTGCCGGGCTCGGCGTTTTACGTGGCTGATGACGACGGCGCCCATGCTGGTTGCGTTATCTGCGGGGGCGACGACGGCGCAGCGGCGTGGCACGTCAAAGTTGCGTAGGCCGATACTCGGGTGAGTCGGTGGCTGTGGGGCCTGCTGATGCTGACGCGGGCATGTATGCGGGCAGAGGCGCGGGAAACTCAGCCTGTAGTTGGCGACGCTCTTTAGAGGCGCGCCAAATGTTACGAATACTCGCAACTATTAAAGCTGTCCCCAATAAAATCATGGCTGCGCTAATGATTACCCAAAAATAGCCAAGAAATAGCCATATTTGAGTCTTAGCGTAATAGTTGTCTGTAGTGTCTGCTACAGCAAAAGAGTGTGAACCGCTTAAATTAGGGTTAACGCAAGAAAAACTGTAAGTACCGGTTTTACTTGCAGAGATTCTGCCAAGTTTGTAGTAACCATCAATGTCAAGCTCGCTGTCTACTGGCTGTGCCATGATGGAGGCCTGGTAGTCTCCAGGGCCTGAGATCACACAGCTGGTTTTGTCGGCTATAGTCTGAATGTTGGTTTTAATGTAGAAATAGTATTCTTTGTTGTTATCTAGGTAGACACTTTTGGGGTTGTCTGCGGAGAAAGTGTTTAGGTTTGGTGCGATTATAATTGGCAGAAATAAAGGCAGGATGATAGCGAAACTTGCGATAATTATTAGCTGTGAAAATATCATAATTATTTCAGCCCATAATGGGCGGGGCGGCGGCGTAGCTCTTGCTGGGGTTTGTAGTTCTTTCTGGGGTTGCAGATATGCTGGCCCGAAGTTGCCCGAGGCGTGACTGCTTTTAGTGTTGGGGCTGGCGTAGATGCGAGCGAATGGGTCGCTGTCTGCTGCAGCTAGGTTGGCGGCGGCTTGAGGCTGGCTATCGGGCATGACTAATCCTTAAATCGGTTGCTGATACAACCCTAGCGGAATAATCAGTGTGCCTAGAGCTGCCTGGTAGGGGGTTAGTACCCTTGACAACTAACTTAAACAGTGCCTTGCAGTGATCGCTTGTGTGCGCGTGAACGGGCTGCGTTACGAAGGCCCCTGAAAATAAGATTTATGGTGCCCGCAGATATTAGCAGTAGTCCGGGTAGTGCAATGCTTGAAGCATAAAAAACTATGATCCGGTTATAGCATATTTCTGACGAAATATTGTTAAGCCTAGGAAATGCGGTGGTTTCAGCTATAATAAATGATTTATATTTTGATTCACTTTGGTCTGTGCAGAAAAACTTGTAGGTGCCAGACTTTGTGGGGTGCACTTGTTCAAAGTCATGATAGAATTCTACGAATGAATCATGTTCGTTAGGTTCCCAGGTTTCTGCGGGTAAGTTATTTCCTTTTGAGTCTACTATAGAGCAATGTGGGGAATCATATTCATGCTCAGTGTATAGGGTATAGGTTTTGTTGGCCTCAAGATAGATACTCTTAGTGATGCTCCCCTCGAAAGTAGTGGACGCAGGAATGTCTGTTCTACCAAAGTACGGTTCAGCTATTACTATGCCCAGCAGGAGCGGGAATAACCCGAAAATAATCATGAACACTGAGCTGTCGCAGTACCAGAAACAATCTGAGATGCGTCGCCAAAGTGTTTTTGGCTCATTTACTCCGGCCGCTTCTGGATCAATCTCGGGGATTGTGTCCATTAGAGCATCGAATAGTTCGTCTATATTATCGGGCACGCTTCTAGGCGCCTTGCTAGCTGCGTTGCTCGCGCTTGCATCAATTTTTTCGTCACTGGCCATAGTGAATCCTTAAAACTGTGTGCTTGGGCAGAGTCTAGCTCAAACCTGGAACTGCATGTGCACATTTAAAGCCGCCGGGCGCCGTCGCCAAAACAGCGGGACAGACAAGAACGCGGCGCAAGTAAAACGCAAAGCCACCGGGCGCCGTCGCCGCCAGGGCACCAAACCGGGCACAGTTGCCAGCAAGGCCAGCGCTTACCAGGCGGCGCAAGCAAAATATCGGTTCGGGCAAATCAGGCCAAAGCCAGTAAACTAGGGGCCATGACGCACATTCTCTCAGCTGTTGCCTGGCCCTATGCGAACGGGCCACGCCACATTGGCCACGTAGCCGGTTTCGGTGTCCCCTCAGACGTTTTCTCCCGCTACATGCGAATGGCTGGCTATGACGTGCTCATGGTCTCCGGCACTGACGAGCACGGCACCCCCATTCTGGTGGCCGCCGACGAAGCTGGAGTTAGCGCCCGCGAACTAGCAGACGAAAACAATCGCCTCATTGTTGAGGACCTGGTTGCCCTGGGTCTGTCCTATGACCTATTCACCCGCACCACCACCGGTAACCACTACCGGGTTGTGCGTGAAATGTTCGAGGCCGTGCGCGACAACGGTTACATGATTGAGCGCACCACCCGCTCGGCCATCTCGCCCTCCACCGGCCGCACCCTGCCCGACCGTTACATTGAAGGCACCTGTCCTATCTGTGGAGCCGACGGCGCCCGTGGCGACCAGTGCGACAACTGCGGTAACCAACTCGACCCCACTGACCTGATTAACCCCCGCAGCCGCATCAACGGCGAAACCCCCAAGTTCATCGAATCCAACCACTGGTTCCTGGATCTGCCGGCGCTAGCCGACGCCCTAGGCGAGTGGCTAGATGAGCGTGAAGCCTCGGGCACATGGCGCCCCAACGTCATTAAGTTCTCCCAGAACATCCTCAAGGAAATCCGTCCGCGCGCCATGAGCCGCGACATTGACTGGGGTATCCCGATCCCCGGCTGGGATGACCAGCCTGGCAAGCGCCTGTATGTGTGGTTCGACGCCGTAATCGGCTACCTATCTGCCTCCATTGAGTGGGCGCGCCGCAGCGGCGACCCCGAGGCCTGGCGCCAGTGGTGGAACAACCCCGACGCCCTGACCTACTACTTCATGGGTAAAGACAATATTGTTTTCCACTCCCAGATTTGGCCTGCCGAGATGCTGGCACAAAACGGTAAGGGCTCACGCGGCGGCGACCACAACCCCTTCGGTCAGCTAAACCTGCCCACCGAGGTGGTTTCCAGCGAGTTCCTAACCATGGAGGGCAAGAAGTTCTCCTCCTCGCATGGCATCGTGATTTATGTGCGTGATGTGCTCAGCCGCTACCAGGCTGACGCGCTGCGTTACTTCATCTCTATTGCCGGCCCGGAAACCGCTGACGCTGACTTCACCTGGGCTGAGTTCGTGCGCCGCACCAACTCTGAGCTGGTGGCTGCCTGGGGTAACCTGGTCAACCGCACCGCCTCCATGATTCACAAGCGTTTCGGGCAGATCCCTGAGCCGGGCGAGTTCACTTTTGAAGACCGCTCGCTGCTATCTGAGGTGGAGCGTGGTTTTAAGACCGTGGGTGACCTGATCATGCACCACCGCCAAAAGGCCGCCCTGAGCGAAGCCATGCGCCTGGTGGGTGAAGCCAACCGCTACATCGCCGAGACTGAGCCTTTCAAGCTCAAGAGCGAAGACCAGCAAGAGCGCCTACGCACCATTCTGTTCGTGTTGGCCCAGGTAGTGGCCGACTTGAACCTGATGCTCAGCCCCTTCCTGCCGCACGCCGCTAACGACGTCGACCGCGTAATGGGTGGGGACGGCCAGATCGCCCCCATGCCGGTGATTGAGGAAGTAACCGAGCTGGACCCGCAGGTGCTGCCGGCAGACTTCGCAGGGCGCAAGTCCTACCCGATCATCACCGGTGACTACACCACCGCCCCCACCTGGGAGCGTCACGCAGTCACCCCGGGCACGCCCGTAGGCAAGCCCACCCCGGTGTTTGTGAAACTGGATGAAGCCATCATTGAGCAGGAGCTGGCCCGTTACGCCGGGCAGGTAGCCGACGACGTCACCGGCGCCTGAGCCGCCTAGAAACTAGCTGTGCCCTCGGCGCTAGCCGCAACTGGTAGCGCCGAGGGCACACGCATTTAACTTGCGCCCTTAACCGGGGGCTGCCCGCATCTATCAGGGAGAACAAAGTGTCTAAACGTAAGCCGAGCGATTGGCCGGCGCTGGAAAATATTGCCCGCCTGCCGCAGGCGGTTATGGATAACCACACCCATTTGCCGATTTCGCCCACTGAGGGGCCGGGGGCGGCTGCTGCTTCAGGCCCGCTTAGCGCCGCGCAGCTGGCGGAGCGGGCCCAGGTGGTGGGGGTGGACCGCATGATCACTAGCGCCTGTGAGCTGCCGGCTTTTGCGCCGTCGCTGGAGCTGGCCCGACAGCTGCCGGGGGTGAAGGTGGCGCTGGCGATTCACCCTAATGAGGCGGTGCTGCATGCGGGCGTCAGCGAGGTGGGCCCTGATGGTTTACAGCCGCGTTTTGAGGCCCACCATGGCGCATATGATCTCGACGCCGCCTTGGCCCAGGTGGAGCGTGCCTGCCGTGAAAACCCCGAAACTGTGGTGGCGGTGGGGGAGACCGGCATGGATTTGTTCCGTACCGGCCCGCGTGGGAGCGTGGCGCAGCGTGAGTCTTTCCGCGCCCATATTGCTCTGGCTAAAGAGCTGGATTTGCCGTTGCAGATCCATGACCGCCAGGCTCACCGTGAGTGCATTGAGGTTTTGCTTGCCGACGGCGCCCCTGAGCGCACGGTTTTCCACTGCTTTAGTGGGGATGAGGCTATGGCCCAGGTGTGCGCTGAGCACGGCTGGTATGCCTCAGTGTCGGGGCCGGTGACTTATAAATCTAACCGGGAGCTGCGCGCCGCAATTGCGGCGATGCCACAGCAGTTGCTGCTGGTGGAAACCGATGCCCCCTACCTGCCGCCCACCCCTTACCGGGGTATGCCTAATGGTTCTTACCTGTTGCCGGTGACGTTAACCGCCTTGGCGCAGCTGCGCCAGCTGAGCCTAGAGCAAATGTGCCAGCTGGTTAACCGCAACAGCCGTGAAGTGTACGGATTCTAATTGGAGCTGTAACTAAACCAGGTAGTTCCTAACTCCAAACTAGAGCTGGAGCTAATACCAAACGGGAGTGCACTAATTCAAAAACAAGCGTGCGCCGGGCCTGAATGAACAGGCCCGGCGCACGGGAGTATTAGAGGAGTATTAGACCTGGGCAGCTCAGAAAGCTTAGACGCTGTCAGGGCGCCTGTCGGACGCTCAGTTGAGCGGGCGCACCTGGGCTTCGGGCACGGCCACGGGAGTGGAGTTGGACTGCCCAGAGCCACCAAATAGACGCTCCTTAACCGACTCAACCACCTTGTCGGTGACCTTTTCACCCTGGCGTTTGACGGCGTCGGAAACCTTAGCCTTAGTCGAATCCACGCGGTTGCGCACGGCGGGAGTTTCCGCCACACGCCCGGCAGCGGCCTTAATCTTTTCGTACTGGGCGCGCCCGGCGCGGGTGCCAAGCACGTAGCCGCCGGTCAGGCCAATCAGGAATGGGAGCTTGCTAGCCATTTTGTTCTCCTTACGGTTGAGGACCTACCAGCGAGGCTGGCAGTTTACGGGCCAAAGTGAAGCCGTCGCGGCCACTGACCACCAGGGCGCCGGACTGTTTGAGGCTACGCACCTGCGGCTCAGCCAGGGCCACGTGGTTACCACCCGCTAAAACATGCTCTGATGAGCTCAGTTTACGGATAGCGATAGCCTCTACCTTGTCGCCGTGGTCGTGGGCAAGGTCGCCGTAAATGATCCGGTCAAACTGGCCGTCGTCGCCAATTAGTAGCCACTTTACCTCAGGCAGGTCAATCATTAGGCGGCGCAGCTGGGTGCGTTTGTGTTCCAGGCCCGAGCGGAACCAGCCGGTGTTGGTGGGACCCCAGTCGGTCATAAGCATGGGGCCGCGCGGGAAGTTGTGGCGTTCAAAGAAGTTACGCAAAGTGGGCACCACATTCCAAGCGCCGGTGGACAGGTAGATTACCGGCGCACCCGGGTTGGTTTTTTGCACCCGGTTGAGCAGCGTGGACATACCCGGCACGGCCTGGCGCGCAAAAGATTGCTTAACGAAAGCGTTCCAGCTGGCCACCAGGGCACGCGGCATGTGGGTGACCATTACAGTGTCGTCGATGTCGCACACTACGCCCAGCTGTGGCCCTTCAGGGATAATCAGCACGGGGGCTTTGATTGTGTCCATGGCGGGGCCGGTGATGGTGGCTTCATGCCAGCCGGGTTTGAGGTTGTGGTTACGGATGACGACGTCGATATAGCCGCCCCGATCTGCCTGCGCGGAGAGTTTGCGCCCACCCACCTTCACAGTGAAGGGGATGAACGGCACGGGGATATCAATGAAGGAACGCCAGCCGCGCTGGGCGTCTAGCAGTGAAGCCATGGCGGCTTCACGCAGCTGGGTGATAGAAGGCAGATCCTCAGGGATGTGCTGGAATAGTGGGCCCTCGGCGGGTGCGCCGGGTGGGCGCATCACTACGCGCGCAATTACGCGCACCATAGTGGCCGAGCCGTAGCCGTCATAGGCCACTGCTCGCGGGCGCCAACCAGCGCGGCGTAGTCGCGGAATCACGTGGCGATGGAAGTGTTCTTCACCGCGTCGTGCCAAGTCAGATAGGGGCATTGGTTCTCCTTAAGGAGTTCCAGCCTAGTCGAGCTGTTGCCTGCACCGGTAACGCCCAGGCCAGGGCTACGCCAGAGGCGATAGCGGCCAGGGTGTAGGAGGAGCCCACCAGCTGCTCTGCCACGTTCCAGTTCAGCTCGTTAACCTGCCCGTGTGAGAACCACCAGTGCGGGGCCATGATAAATAATGCTCCCTGCACTAGGGCAGCAGCGGCCAGGGGTGCGGACTTTAGCCGTAGCGCCACCGCGATTAGCGCCACCACGCTGGCTAGCCCCCACACCCAGTGGTGCGACCAGGTGATGGGGGAGACCAGCAGCCCCAGGGTCATGATTACTGCGGCGGTCAGTAAGGTGGCTAGGTTTTCGGGTAGCACCGGGGCGGCTGAGGTAGTGGCGACGGCGTCCGGGGCGGCGACGGTGTCGCTGGTGGCTAGCTCGACGGCGTCGTCGTAGATAACATGCGGGGTAACCACGCTGGTAGCGGCGGCCTGAATACGCAGGCATAGCCAAACGGCGGCCACTAAAGCCAGCGCCACCGTGATAGCCCAAGCAATAATACTCCAGGTGTTTTCCGGCAGGGCGCGGGCCACGAAACCTTTCAGGTTCTGGTTGCTGGTGTAGTAGGCATCCCCGGCGCGCTGGGGGTCCCACATGGCGTCAAAGAAGAAACGGGCAGACTCGCCCGGGCTGATAACCCAGCTGAGCAAGGTGACAGCGAGCGAGGTAGCCACCATGGTGATAGCTGAGCGCCACTGACGGCGCAGCAGGAAAATAAGCACGGCAATAGCTGGGGTCAGCTTGATAGCAGCCGCTAAACCAGAGGCCACGCCGCGTCCCTTCCAGCTGTCAGGCGCGGCCACATCAATCATCACCAGCGCCATCATGGCGGTGTTGACCTGGGCAAAACCAACTGACTGGGTAAACGGCTCCAGGCACTGTTGAACCAGGATCGCCGCCCAGGGGGCGATAGCAAAAGCTGAGCCCCAAGACCAGCCCAGGCTGCGCCCCACCAAGGCCACAATCACAGCAGTTTGCAGGGCGATAGCCATAATCATTAGGCGTGCGGCGGTCTCATAATCAAACCAGGTCAGTGGGGATAGCGCCCAGGCTCCAAAAGGCGGGTAGGTGAAGGGGTACATCTTGTAGTCAGGCAAGGCGTACCAGTCGTACAGGGAATTACCACTAAACCAGTTATTTAACGCATACCAGTACACGTATACGTCAAAATGCGGCGGCAGATTGTAATCCTTGTCGTACAGCTGCGGATAGGTGTCTCCCAGTAGGCACAGCCAGCCAAGTATCTGTGTAATCGGCGCACGCACAGTGGCATAAATGCTGGTGCGTAAGTCTGCAAAAGAAAGATTCATGCCTACCTCGATACTTGGCCTGGCTAGGGGCTAGCTAAGCGCAGATACAAATATCCCTAGGGTATCTGACGTACCCCCAGGGTGCGGCGCAAAGTACGCGCCCCACTCCACACAATCACCACAGCCAGCCACGACATAACCGTAACCGCCAAGAAACCACCATACGCACCGGAGCTGTCGATAGCCAAACCAGCCAGGAATGTACCCACAGAAACACCCACGTTAATAGTGGTGCTAAGCCAAGTCAGGCCCTCAGTGATCTGGTTGTCGGCCACCGAATGCTGCACAATCTGGTTGGCGGTAGTGAAAGTAGGGGCAATAGCCATACCGGTGATGGCCGCAGCCACCGCCACAAACCACAGGTTAGGGGCAAAAATCAGGGTGGAGGCACCCAAAGCCAAAACAGTCACGCCCACCACGAACTGGCGTTGCAACGGCCAATGCCACTGGCGTGAACCGTGAATCAGAGCCGCCACCAGCGAGCCGGTAGAGAAGCAAGCCAAGATAGCGCCGGAAAGATTCTTGTGACCATGCTCAGTAGCTGAAGCCACAATCGCCACATCATTGGCGCCAAACAGGCCACCTAACACTAGGCAGGTAAGCGCAGTAACCACCAACGCCCCATTACGCAAAACATGAGACTGGCCGGCTTGCTCCTGCACGGCAGCGCGCCCCTTCGCCGGTGGCTCAGTGGCGCGCTGGGATAGGAACCACAGTGAACCCACTGCCTGGGCGGTGACGGCCACAATCAAACCGCTGGTAACCGGCAGAGGCGGGTTAGTCACCAGCATGGTTGCCAGGATCGGGCCCACAATGAAAGCCACCTCATCCATGGCTGCCTCCAGGGCGAAAGCCGTGTGGATTTCATCAGGGGTTTCTAGCAGGTTAGACCAGCGTGCACGCACCAGGGCGCCCATAGAACCGCTGGTACCACCGGCAATGGCGGCGCAAACCAGCAGTGCCGCTGGGTGGGCGTGGAAAGTAATAGACACAATCTCGCCCACCATGGCCAGGCAGGAGGCCGTGATGAAAGGAAGCATGAAGCGCTGGCCGTAAATATCTACACGTCGAGCCAGCCAAGGCGCAGCGCAGGCAAAAGCGATCAGCGTTACCGCACTGACCTGCCCGGCCAGGGTGTAGCTGTGGTATTCGCTTTGAATAGCTAGCAGCGAAGAAATTGACACCATAGACATGGGCATACGCGCCAGCAGTCCGGTGGCGGAAAATTTAAAAGCACCGGGTTTACGTAGGATGTTTACATAGTTAGATGCCACCGCTCCATGATTACACGGGTAGCGATTACACGGGTAGCGGTGGCAAACTGAACTATGTAACTGTGAGAATCCAAACCAGGCCTGAGATCTGCTTTATGCTTGCGCTCAAGCTGGAGGTCTGCGCCTAGCGCTGCTCGGGGTTAGCTCAACGCTGCTCAGAGTTGGCTGCGTGACGGTTAATCTTGAAGCCCTGACCGTTTAGGGTGTTCCAGCAGGTGACGCCCTCCTCGGTGGAGGTGCAGGCGAAGACGCCGTGCTTAGCTGAAGAGTTGTAGGCCAGGGTGGTGCCCGAAGTCTTAAAGGCAGTCTGGCAAGAGCCGCCGGCGCCGTTTTGCGTGCCCACCGTGGCGGTAAACGGGGTGGAGCTGTTAGAGCAGCTGGGGCCGGTAGCGTTGAAGCTGTATTCCTTGATGGTGCAAGAAACCTGGTCGTCAGCAAAGGTGCAGGTGATGTTGCCGGAAGGTGAGGTGAAGCTGGTCATTTCCCGGGCGCCGTCGGGAGCCGGGGCCTTAACCGTAGCGGTAGGCGTGGCGCTAGGCGTGGGGGTTTCAGTCTCTACCGGCGTGGGGGTTTCAGTCTGCACCACCGTGGGGGTGATCGGCCCGGCGTCGTTGACCGAGTGCGGGGAGGTGTCACGTCCAAGCATGTAGGCACCCACGGCCACAGCCAGAATCAAAACCGCCAGCGAAATCCAGCCAAAGAGTGGAAGACCGCCCTTCTTAGCAGAGCTGTCAGCCTCCTGCTCAGGGGCCTCGTTAGCGGTGGCGTAGTCGTAGGTGGGCTCAGCGTAGGTGGGGTCCGGGGCATACACCGGGGTGGACATAACCATGGTGGCTGAGCCGGTGGTGGCCGGGTCGGGCACTTGTGCGCCTAACGGTTGATCCAGCGGAATAACCGAGGGGTTGGCTGCCACAATGTTTTGGGCCGGCCCCTCCACGCCGCCAGTAGCCGGCTGCTCCGGGTCATTCATGGCAAACACAGAGTCAGCAACGCTGGGGGCGCTAGTTTCCTGGTTGGTGCTAAGCACAGAGCGACGGGTAGGAGCGTGGTCGTTAACCAAGGGCCCGGCGGCCACCTGCGTGGGGGCTGCGTCCTGGGCGCTGGCAGTGCTAGTGACGCTAGCTGCCGGCTCATTTTGGGTCTCAAGCTGGGCCAGGAACTGGGGGTTGTGCTTAGCTAGCAGCTGACGCGCCAACGGCAGCGGGCTGCGGGCCAAGCCGGCGTTGATCTGCGGATCGTTAAGGTTAGCTAGCCATTCAAGTAGCTGCGGGTAGGCGTTCGGGTTGGCGGCTACCACTGGGCGCAACTGCGGATAGTTGCTGACCAGCTGATATAGGTCAGCCTGCGAAGTCGCGGGACTGGCGGCCCGGGCGGCTAACTGTTCCAGCGAGAGCGTCATCGTGATCCTTCCAAGTACCATGCACTTGAGCCGTGTTAGCCAAGCGCTGTTACCAACCTCAATACAACTACTCTAGTGGCCAAGTCCGACAATTAACTACTTCAGAGTAAAAACGGGACATAATTTAACAGTGTGTGCTTGGCACCATTTTCGATCCGTCACACCAGCTAGGGAGGCCCACATTGGCTGAGGAATTACTTGGCGTGGAATGCGTCAATGGCCACCCAAATCCGCCTGATGCCTACGATTGCGCCACTTGCGCGGGTAGTTTAGCGGCCGCTCCCCGCCTGCTAGATAACCCGCCCCGGATGGTGGTGGAGGCCTCCACGGGGGCGCGCCTGGCCCTGCGTAGGGATCTGGTAGTGGGGCGAGCGCCACAGTATTTGAGCTACAACGAGGGCACTGAGTTGCTCACGGTTCCCTCCCCGGGCCGCCTGGTTTCCCGCTCGCACGTGTTACTGCAGGTGGTGGGCTGGCAGGTAAGCGCCATTGACATGGATTCCCACAATGGCACGGTGCTACGCCGGCTGGGTTATGAGGATGTACAGCTGGTTCCTGACGCCCAGGTTCCCCTGCGTTACGGCGATGAGCTTGATTTGGGTGACGGCGTGGTGTTGCGTTTCCTTCCCCCTGGCGCCAGTACCGACGACGACGCCGCAGCCTCCGCTCATAGCGCGGGAGAAAGCCTCAACGTCACCGGCTCCCTAACTTACTGAGGACTCAGCCAGCCATGGGGCAACGCGAGAGTGAGGGGGTTGGGGCGTCGTCGTCGTGATCAAGCGAAACCGGCACCGGATGAGCCGCCTGCTGCGCCCCCACTGCCTGCAACACGAAACTATCTAAACTGTGCATGTAACGCTCACGCTGCATGGGGTTAGCGGGCGTGGGACGACCCCCCAGCACGCAGGCGTGGATCAGCTGCACGCTCATGGCCACATCCTGATTAGGAAGCTGGCCCTGGTCGATAGCCTCATGCAGAATCTGGCTGAGCATATGCTCCATGATGTCGGCGTGCGAGTGTAGACGCCCCACGGTGTCGCGCGAAAGCGTATCGGTTAGGCGTGCGCCGCTTGGGAAGTGATAGTGCTGCTTTAGTAGGGCCTGCTCACGGATATAAACCCGCAGACGATCAAGCGGATCTTGCACATCCTCAAGGGCCTGGCTCAGGCGCGCCACATAGCTGCGGGTTTCGTCCTCGATATAGGCCAGAAGCAGATCTTCTTTGTCTGCAAAGTGGTTATAGACGGCAGTGCGCCCCACATGGGCGTTAGTGGCGACGTCGGAAAGCGTGATTTTGTCGAAAGGTTTAGTGGCCAAGAGTTGACCCAGTGAGTCGAAAAGGGTGCGGCGAGTGCGCTCGCGGTGTTCGGCTAGGGTGTTACCAGTAATCTTGGGCATAGGTAAACCTTAGCTGGTTAGTGACGTAAGTAGGAAGTGTGTCAGATCGTGGAAAACTATCAGGGCGGCACCAAGGGGGCGCAGGCAACGCAACCAAAAGCTACGCAACTAGTGGTGGGGGCGGTGTTGGTGGATGATTTGCGCCAACCTACGCGGTTTTTAGCCGCTCAGCGCGCCTACCCGGCGCAGCTGCGGGGGCAGTGGGAGTTTCCGGGCGGCAAGGTGGAGCCGGGGGAGGCGGCGCAGGCAGCTTTGGTGCGCGAATTGCGTGAAGAACTAGATATTGTGGTCAAGATCGGGGTGGAAGTGACACCCGATACACCCTTGTCTGCATGGCCACTAAAACCGGGGCTAGAGATGCGGGTGTGGCTAGTGAGCACTGAGCATCCCGAAATTAGCCCAGGCACTAGTCATATGCAGGTCAAATGGGTTACTCCAGTACAAGCTCTTGACCTAAATTGGCTGGCTCCCGATTTACCTATTGTGCGCCAGATCATTAAACTAATGGCTGCTGGCCAGGGCAAATGTGCTCAGAGTTAAGTTGTGAAAAGGCTGATACTTACTGGCCAAAAGGTTACGTTTCTATTACAGTCAGGTACTAGCTTATAAAGAAAGAGGTTCGACATGGGACGTCACGCTCAGAAGGCCACCCCGGCCTCAGCAGTTAGTGCTCTCTTTTCCCAGGTAGGCACCGGTAATGTGGTGTACCGCGCGGGCGGTGTGGCCATGGCTCTGTCCCTGGCCGTCTCCGGTGGTGCATTCGCTGCTGTACAGATGAACAACGGTGTCAACACTGACGCCAACAAGGCCGCGCTGACCCACGCAGCACTCGGTCTGGCCACTCAGCCCACCTCTGCTGCCGAGTCCGTTAACTACAAGCTGGTTGTAGACGGCAAGACTATCTCCGCTTCCACCCAGGCTGAGACTTGGGGCCAGGCCCTGTCCGACGCCGGCGTTTCGGTTGACGACAACGACACCGCCTCCGTAGACCTGACCGCCGCCCCTGTTGACGGCGCCGTCGTTACCGTTGTCCACGCTAGCGTCACCCAGACCAACGTAGACACCGCTATCAAGGCTGGCACCACCGAGAAGCCAGACCCGACCCTGGCCAAGGGTGAGAAGAAGGTAGAAACCGAGGGTGTAGACGGTATTTCCCGCACCGTTTACAACGTGGTTACCCGTGGCGGTAAGGAAGTTTCCCGCACCGTAGTATCCACCGCCGTCATCAAGCCGGCCACCAACGCTGTGGTACTGGTTGGCACCAAGGAAGCCACCCCCGCTGCCACCACCCCGGCTACCTCCAACTCCTCCTCCAGCTCCAGCGGTGGCGGCAACGCCACCCTGGCTGCCGCCGGCACTGATGCTGCCAGCGCCCAGGCTATTGCCAAGTCCATGATGAGCTCCTACGGCTGGGACGACACCCAGTTCAGCTGCTTGGTTAAGCTGTGGAACCGCGAGTCCGGCTGGAACTACCAGGCTTACAACGCTTCCTCCGGCGCCACCGGTATTCCCCAGGCCCTGCCTGGCTCCAAGATGGCTAGCGCCGGTAGCGACTGGGCCACCAACCCGGCCACCCAGATCAAGTGGGGCCTGGGCTACATCTCCGAGCGCTACTCCAACCCCTGCGGCGCTTGGGCACACTCTGAGTCGGTGGGCTGGTACTAAACCGCACGCACATAAGCTGGCGTTTGAGCACGCTATCCGTCTCCCCTGCAATCTGTGCTGATTGTGGGGGAGACGTGTATTTGGGGCTTGGTCGGGGCTGCGGCCTCGTCTGCGGCCTAAAAATAGGCAGCTTTCAGCTAGGCTTGAAGGCAATGAAGGCAGTACCAAACCGCGCTATTAATGCGCCCGGAAACTTGTAGGTGACGTGTATGAGTGACGTGGCGGCAGGCAAGCTACTGACCAGCAACGATATTCGTGAGCTGTGCGCCCAGTTAAACATTCGCCCTACCAAAACCCTGGGCCAAAACTTCGTCAACGATCCAGGCACGGTACGCAAAATTGTGCGTAACGCCGGCGTGCAAGCAGGTGAACAGGTGCTGGAAATTGGCCCCGGCCTGGGCTCACTAACCCTGGCGCTACTGGAGGCTGGGGCGCAGGTTAGCGCCGTCGAGATTGATCCGCCCCTGGCCCAAGCTTTGCCGACCACCGCCCAGGCCCGCTTCCCGGAAGCTAAATTACAAGTTTTTACTGCTGACGCCCTGACTATTACCGGGCCCGAAAGCATTGGTGGCACCACCCCCACCCGTCTGGTAGCTAATTTGCCGTATAACGTGGCCGTGCCGATTGTGTTGACCGTGCTCGAAAAGCTACCCAGCACCCAGACCGTGCTGGTGATGGTGCAGGCGGAGGTGGCAGACCGCCTGGCGGCTACGCCGGGTAACAAGATTTATGGGGTGCCAAGCGCTAAGGTGGCTTGGTATGCCAGTGCTCGGCGCACCCTAACCATTGGTCGCAACGTGTTTTATCCGGTGCCTAATGTGGACTCGGCTCTGGTGAAAATTGAGCGCCGCTCCCATCCGGATACTGCGGCTACGCGCGAGCAGGTTTTTGCTGTTATTGACGCCGCCTTTGCCCAGCGCCGCAAGACCTTGCGTCAGGCGCTGGCTGGTTTGGCTGGTAGCGCCGGCGCCGCCCAGGAGGCGCTGGAGCGCGCCGGGGTTAGCCCCACGGCTCGCGGCGAAACCCTAGACATTGACCAGTTTGCCGCCGTGGCTCAGCAGCTAAATGCTGGTAGCGCCGGTGCGTGCGTTCCAGCCGCAAGTGCGCCCGCCCCGGCCGCCAGTGACCCGGCTGTGAACGCTAGCGGCCGGGCCGTGAGCGTTAGCGCCCCGGGTAAGGTCAATCTTTTCCTAGCTCTGGGCGCCGCCCGCCCCGATGGCTACCACCCGCTTAACACCATCTTTGCCCAGATCGGCTTAAGCGAGACGGTTACGGTCAGTCCCCTGAAGTCCCTGGCTACGACGGCGCCGCAGCCGGCCTCGGCTGCCCCTGTCTCCTCTGCCTCGTCGGCCCCGGCCCTAGCAGCCCCAGCGGCCCGGGCAGACTCGGCCTCGGCGGCCGCTCAGCCGGCCCCATCAGCCACGGCTGCCTCGGCCCAGTCAGACTCGGCCAAGGCGGCCCAAACCGGCGGCCCGCGCATTGAGCTGGCCCTGACCCGCCCCGATAGCAATGTGCCCCTAGATCACACCAACCTGGCCTACCGCGCCGCCCAGGCGGTGGCCCAGCAAGCCGCCCAACGTGGCCTAGCCACCCCTGACGTGCACATTTTGCTAGACAAGGCCGTTCCGGTAGCCGGAGGCATGGCTGGTGGCAGCGCGGACGCAGCTGCCACCCTCAAAGCCTGCAACGAGTTCTGGCAGGTGGGCCTGAGCCTAGAAGAGTTGGCTCACCTAGGCGCCCAGCTAGGTGCGGATGTGCCCTTCGGGCTTTACGGCGGTGTAGCTCTGGGCACCGGACGCGGGGATCTAATTGAGCCCCTTAAGGCTGCCCCCGGCCCCTACTACTGGACTTTTGCTTTGCAGGATAAGGGTTTATCGACGGCGGCTGTGTTTAAACACTTTGACGCCACCGTGCAGGCCCCGCCAGTGGCTGACATGCCGCCGGAGCAGCTACTGGCCGCCCTAGAGGCTGGTGACGTGGCTGAGGTTAGCCGCCATATCCGCAACGATCTACAGGCCACGGCTATCGATCTACGCCCAGAACTAGATCAACTAATTGACCTGGCTAAGAAGGCTGGCGCTCTGGCAGCCATGGTTTCTGGCTCCGGGCCTACCGTGGCCGCCCTTAGTTCCAGCCGCGCGGCGGCTGAGCGGGTAGCTCTATGCTGGAGCCTCACCCCCTTCTGTGACCAGGTAGTTACCGGCTAAGTGCCAGCCCCTAACGGCGCTCCCTTACGGCGCTTTCTTACGGCGCTTCCTGACGGCGCTTCCTTACGGTGCTCCCTGACGGCGCTGGGTGAGCGCACCCAGGGGATAAATGCGCCGGCGTCGTCGTAGCTGTCAGCATCGCAAGCCGTGCCGCCCGCCCCCCAGCGCTCACGCGGTAGAATGCGGGGGCTGGTTTTATCTGCAGAATGAGGACTTAATGGCTCACCTATTAGGGGTCGAGAACCTGCGCATTGTTGTAGGCAGTCGTACGCTACTAGACGGTGTCACAGTAGGCATTGAAGACGGCACCCGGGTGGGCGTGCTGGGCCCCAACGGCGCTGGTAAATCCACTTTCCTGCAGGCCCTATCAGGTCAGCGTGAAATCGATGGCGGACGTATAACCCGCGCCGCCGATACGCGCGTGGCCATCCTCAACCAAAGCGACAACTTCCCCCCGGGCATCAGCGTACGTCAAGCGGTGCACGGTGACATGCCTGAGCACGTGTGGGCCTCTAACCCTGCCGTGCGTGACATTCATGCCGGCCTGCTGGCAGACGTGGACCTGGCAGCCGACGTCGACACCCTTTCAGGTGGTCAGCGCCGCCGCGTCGCCCTAGCCCACGTGCTCACCCAAGACGCCCAGGTGGTGGTACTAGATGAGCCCACCAACCACCTAGATGTTGAAGGCGTGGACTGGCTGGCTCGCCACCTGCAAAAACGCTTCGACTCAGCGCGCGGCGACGGCGCCCTAGTGGTGGTCACCCACGACCGCTGGTTCCTAGACGCCATCTGCAACCGAGTGTGGGAAGTAGTGCCCGGCGTCGACCCCGGCAACGGCCGCCCCCAAATCCCCGGCCGCATTGAGCTTTACGACGGCGGCTACGCGGCCTACATTTTGGCGCGCGCCGAGCGGGCCCGCCAGGCTGAAGTGGCTGCCGCCAAACGCGAAAACCTACTGCGTAAAGAACTGGCCTGGCTGCGACGCGGCGCCCCAGCGCGCACCTCCAAGCCGCGTTTCCGTATCGACGCCGCCGAGGCACTAATCGCCGACGTGCCCCCGCCGCGTGACAGCGTGGAAATCACCCGCATGGCCACTGCCCGCCTAGGCAAGCGCGTTATTGACCTGGAAAACGTCAGCGTCAGCTACCCGGCCCCCGGCGGCGGCGAAAACCAGGTACTGCGTGAGGTAACCTGGCGCCTTGCCCCCGGCGAGCGAGTAGGCATTGTGGGCATAAACGGCGCCGGTAAAACCACCCTGTTGCGCCTGCTGCAAGGCACTCAAAAACCCACCAGTGGGCGGGTACGTACCGGCCAGACCGTGGACGTAGTAACCCTGTCGCAAACCACCCATGAGCTAGATCAAATCAGCGAGCTGCGAGTGGTTGAGGCAGTGGCCGCAGTGGCCGAGCACGTCACCGTGGGCGGCAAAGATCTAAGCGCCAGCCAGTTGGTTGAGCGTCTGGGCTTTACCCGCCAACGCGCCTGGACCCGGGTGGGGGAAATCAGCGGTGGTGAACGCCGTCGCCTGCAACTGCTGCGACTGCTGATGGCCCAGCCCAATGTGCTGCTGCTAGACGAGCCCACCAACGATCTAGACACTGACACCCTGGCTGCCATTGAAGATATTCTCGACACCTTCCCGGGCACGCTAGTGGTGGTCTCTCACGACCGCTACCTGCTTGAACGCGTCACCGACCACCAGTTGGCTTTGCTTGGTGATGGACGGGTGCGAGATCTTCCTGGTGGGGTAGAGCAGTATCTGGAGCTGCGTCGCCAGCAACTGGCTGCCTCATCTGGGACTGCAGGGGCGACGTCGGCAACTGCGGAGGCTAAAAACGCCCCGTCCCAGGGGGAGCAAGGCGCCTTAAGTGGGGCTCAGCGCCACGCGGCTGCCAAGAACCTGGCCCGGCTAGAGCGCCAACTGGATAAGGTCAGTGCCCAGATCGCTAAGCTACACGCGGATATGGAAGTAGCTTCGGCTGATCCTGGGCGCGTCAATGACCTAATTGAGCTGGGTAAACAGCTCAGCCAGGCACAGGAGCGGCAGGCGGATATTGAGCTGGAATGGCTTGAAGCTGCCGGCGAGCTGGAGCAGTAGTCCCGCTGCTGCGCGGCCTGGGCCGCCCCGGGTGCGGGCGCTCCAAGCTTAACTGCGGCTGTTTAGGCTGCGTGCTTACCGCCGCCACTACGACGACGCGGCCGGGTGGGACGCGAGGGCGGACCTTGCTGCACTCGGCGGCCCTGCGGACGCTTGCGGCGTCGGGGCAAGCTAGGCAAGCTGGGCATACGCAGAGCCAACTGGAGCAGCTTCTCCTTAGGAACCAGGTGACGCAGGTCGATACCCTTACCAGGCAAGCCAATTGACCAGGGCGCCAAGTATTTAAGCGCAATACAAACCGCGAAACAGGCCGCTGTAATAATCCAGGCAAAACCCACCGACAGGGAATTATCCAAAACAAACTGGGGGATAGGACCCATAGCTGTAATGAGTTCTTCCATACCCAGAGAGTTAATTACAATCTGCACAGCCAGCACGATGAATTTGTGAGTACACAAAATACCCAGGGTCATTTTCCCAATGCGGGTCAAATCATCTATATTCCAGGCGCGCGAAATCATGCAGATACCGGCAATACCAACCAGCGCGGCCGCCACAAAGTTGGCGTAGTTGCCGTAGGTGCGGGCCACATAGTCCACCGTGGTGGTGTTGTAGTGGCTGATGGCAGCCGCAATCGCCAGCAAACCAATGCCGTCCAGGCCCTCAATTAAAGGGTATTTAATAGGTAAATGGTTAACGATGGGGCGCATATACATGCCTAGGAAGAAGAACGGCATCAGCACCCCCACTCGCTCAAAACTCCAGGGGTACCAGACCTCTTGATGGGAGGCTAAAAACCAACTGGGAAGTAGGGAAATAACAGTAATTACAGCTAAAGCTATACGGTTACCCTCAATTAGCTTGGCCGTAGCCCAAGCTATCAGGTAAGCGATCATAATTGCGGGTAAAAACCACAGCGGCTTATTCCAGTCCATGTGGTGCGCCGAGGGGGTGGCCCACATGATGTCTTTAAGCATGGTGGTAAAACTTGCGGGATTTTTACGACCCAATGAACCAGCTGCCACTGAACCCAGCACTGCGAAAATACATACAGAGATAAAAGCCCACAGCACGTAGGGGAGCATGATGGCGCGTACGCGGGTGTAAAGGAAGCGGGGAAAGGACCGTTTTCCAGGGTTGAAAACCAGTCCAGAAAGGAAGAAGAAGGCGGGAACGTGGAAGGCGTAAAGCAGGTCGAACAGCGCGGGGTGCTGATTCCAGGGGAGATAGAAGTGGCCGGCCACAATGGCCAACATGCACCATCCGCGAGAGACATCGATCCAGGCAATACGCCCGGTGCCGCGCCTAGCTAGGGCGGCAGGTGGGGTCATGCAGTGTCTCCTTGGTTACGCAATACAGGGTCAGGTTCCATGCCGCGAAGGCCGTTCCACGCCAGGTTAACCATGTGCGCAGCAACCTCCTCCTTGGTCATGGTGCGGTCGAGTAGCCACCATTGGGCGGGCATAGCAACAATACCCACTAACATTTGAGCGTACAGGGGAGCAAAACGCGCATCAATACCATGTTCTGTAAATTGTCTGGCCAAGATGCCGGAGACTTGCACCGCCACATCCGCTAACAAAGTGGAGTAGGTTCCCCTTGAGCGGTCATTTTCTGAGGAGATGATGCGGAAACCATCAGTGTTATCTTCGATATATGTCAGCAGCGCCAAGGCGGCGTGTTCCACCACCGCCGAGGGTGAGGGATCTGACTCTAAGGCGTTAACTATAGTGGAGTAGATCAAAGTCAGTTCCCGGTCAATGATGACCGCGTAAAGCCCCTCTTTACCCCCGAAATGCTCATACACAACCGGCTTGGAAACCTGGGCGCTAGCAGCTATTTCTTCGATTGAGGTGGCGTCATAACCGCGCTCAGCAAAAAGCGTGCGGGCGACGTCGATCAGCTGCTCACGTCGTTCCCCCGCACTCATGCGAATCCGTTTTGAAGTCATAGCCACCGCACAAAGTGTGTAAGAATAGATCCCGGTACGCCTGCCGTACCCTTCCGCCCTAGTGTAATGGCAGCACGCAGGCCTTTGGTGCCTTGTGGTCCGGGTTCGAATCCTGGGGGCGGAGCTTTTTGTGCGCTATGCTGTAGACAGTATTTATGCTTCGACCCGTTTAGGAGCTTTCCTCGTGGCCACAAGCCCTGCCGCCGTCATCATCATGGCCGCCGGTAAAGGAACGCGCATGCGTTCGGCGACCCCCAAAGTTCTACACCAGATCGGGGGGCGCAGCTTGTTAAATCACGCTGTGGTTGCCGCCCGTGGACTTAAGCCGCAGTATTTGGTTGCGGTAGTGCGTCACCAGCGTGACGACGTCGTCGCTCACCTTAAGCGGGTAGCTCCGGATGTGGTGATTGCTGACCAAGACGAAATTCCCGGTACTGGCCGGGCTGTGGCCTGCGGTTTGGCGGCGCTACCTGCCGACCTAACCGGCCCGGTGGTGGTTACCAGCGGTGACGTGCCGCTACTGGACACTGCCACCTTAGAAGCGCTGCTAGACCAGCACGTCAGCCGCGCAGACGCGGTCACTATTCTTACCACCGAACTGGCTGACCCCAGTGGTTATGGCCGTGTGGTACGCACCGAGGAAGGTGCGGTAGCCGGCATTGTGGAGCACCGTGACGCTTCTGAGTCACAGTTGCTAATCAAGGAAATTAACGCGGGCGTGTATGTTTTCGACGCCGCTCACCTGCGTGAGGCACTAGGTGGCCTGGGTACTGACAACGATCAGGGCGAGGTTTACCTGACCGACGTCGTGGCCGCCGCCTACCAGGCCGGTAAGTCCACTAGCGCACTGGTGGTCACCGACACTTGGCTGGTTGAGGGCTGCAACGACCGCGTACAGCTGGCCCAGCTAGGGGCTGAGCTTAACCGTCGCATTCTCGAGCACTGGATGCGCACTGGCGTAACCATCGTGGACCCCTCCTCCACCTGGGTGGATGTGGATGCCAAGATTGGCCAGGATGCCTACCTAGAGCCCGGGGTTATTGTTCACGGTGCCACCGTGATTGGTGATGAGGCCTATGTTGGGGCCCACAGCGTCCTAGACAATGTGGAAGTTCCCGACGGCGCCGTCGTCGCCCCACTAAGCCTGCTGGAAGCCTAAAGCAACCAGCATGATCTCCTACCTACCCACCCACATGGCCAAACGGCTACAAGGAGGCAAATAATCCATGACTGGCATTATCAGTGAGGGCTCTAAGCGCCTGGTGATCGTATCAGGCCGGGCTCACCCTGAACTTGCGAATGCCGTGGCCAAGGAACTGGGCACCGAGGTGCTGTCCTCTAGCGCTTACGACTTTGCTAATGGCGAGACCTATGTACGTTTCAACGAGTCGGTGCGTGGCTGTGACGTGTTCTGTATTCAGTCTCACGGCGACCGCGTTAACGACTGGGTTATGGAGCAGCTAATTATGGTGGATGCGCTTAAGCGTGCCTCTGCCAAGCGCATCTCTGTGGTGGCTCCCTTCTTCCCCTACGCCCGCCAGGACAAGAAGCACCTGGGGCGCGAGCCTATCTCTGCACGCTTGATTGCGGATCTGTACGCTACTGCCGGCGCTGAGCGTCTTATGAGCGTGGACCTGCACTCTTCCCAGGAGCAGGGCTTCTTTGATGGCCCCTGGGACCACCTGTGGGCCCAGCCGGTGCTGGTTGACTACGTCTCTAAGCACATTGACCCGGCTAACACCACGGTGGTTTCTCCTGACGCTGGCCGTATTCGCGTGGCCGAGCGCTGGGCGGACAAGCTGGGTGGCACCCCGCTGGCATTCGTCCACAAGACCCGTGACGTGACTCGCCCCAACGAGTCTGTGGCTAATCGCGTGGTTGGCGACGTTAAGGGCCGTACCTGCGTGCTGGTTGATGACATGATCGACACCGGTGGCACTATCGCTAAGGCGGTTAAGGTGCTGCTCGACGCCGGCGCTAAGGACGTCATCATTGCCGCCACCCACGGTGTGCTCTCCGGCCCCGCCGCTGAGCGTCTAAGCACCTGTGGCGCCAAGGAGGTTATCGTCACCGACACCCTGCCCATCAGCGAGGAAAAGCGCTTTGAGCAGCTGACTATTCTCTCTATCGCGCCGCTGTTGGCAGCCGCTATTAAGGCTGTTTTCGACGACGGCTCAGTGGCCGACCTGTTTGACGCGGGCGACCACTAAGATAGCTAAGACGTATAGCTAAGTAGGGGGCCAGTTCGTAAGAACTGGCCCCCACGTGTGTAAAAGATCTAACCGGCGGTAGTTTGCAGCTCAGGCTCACGCACCAGCACCGGGCTTAGACCTGAGGCAGGCGTAATCGTGTCACGGCTGTGGGTGTGGGTGTTACCAGTGGTTTCCAGGCGCAAAGGCGCACCCGTATCCAAGCTGATCTCCTTACCTGTACCGATTAGGCCCTCACGGTTAGGAGCCGGGTGGTAGAAGCTAAGCACACCTACAAAAGCCCCGGCAGCGGTGTTAAAACGCGAACGCAGCGCGCTCCAGTCACGGCTGGAGGGTACCAGCGCCATCTTGGCGGCCACCAGCGGTAAACGCAGCGGGTTAAGTAGCCAGGCACCTCGGCGGGTGGCCGGCAGCTGGGAGGTTAGGTGGTATTTGCGAGCCAACCAAACATGGGCGCGGGCGCTCTTAAACTCTGCCTTGTGACGGGCCTTAGTCTTGGGGTTACGTACCCGGTAAGCGATACGCATACCTGAGAAGTTCTCAGTTTCAATGCCGTGCTCACGCAGGTACAGGGCTAGCTCATTGTCTTCTGAACCCCAGGGAGCGTTAACGTCAAAGCCACGCGAGATCAGCGTTGAGCGGCGGGCCGCAAAGGAGCAACCCATGAGGATTGGGATAGCCCGGTCAGCATTAACTGGAGTGTAGGTTTCAGTTTCTGTAGCCGGGTGGATAGTCTCGTAAGCCTTGCCTAGGGCCCAGAAGTTTTTGAAGGTGTCTTCTAGGAAGTAGATGCCGGATCCGGAAACTACTTGCCGCTCAGCTAGAGATTCAATGCCTTGGCTGACCCAGTTGTTGGAAAGCATGTCGTCGGCGTCGCAAAACAGTAGCTTTTCACTGTTTGCATAGCGGATACCCACGTTGCGGGCGTAGCAGACGTTACGCTCCTGGTCAGAGATGAAGTAACGCAGGTTGACCTGGCGGAAAGCAAAGCGAGGGTAGTAGTCCTCAAGTAGCTCGCGTGTCTCGTCAGTGGAGCCGTTGTCGATTACCAGAATCTCAAAGGCGCCCTCATAGTCTTGACGCAGCAGCGAATCCAGCTGGATAGCCAAAGCTGGGGCGCTGTTTAGGGTCGGGATGATAACCGAGGCTTGCGGTTTGGGGGTCATGGTGTACCTGAGAATCGGGGGCTAGGGCATGAGCACCTAGGTACTAGTCACTGTCTGGGAACTAATCGATAGTTTCCTGGGAGTTTCCTGTGCTCACTTGCGATAATAGTGCAATAAAAGCGCCGGTGCATAGACTAAAGGCACAAAATGCCAACCCAAATTTATTGTTTGTTTGCAAAGCTTGGTCCACATGTAGCAAAACCCAAGCAATTACAAAGGTAATCAGGGTTAGCCTCACATATGGCTGTGATAATTTCTTGTATTGCACTTGTTGTAAAGGCAGTAATAAATAAGCCCAAAATAGTGCCAAAGCTGTGGAAGCAAACACGTCAGTCCACAAGTGTGCGGAGCTGACCAGCACCGCAGTGGTGCCCAAAATAAAGGCGCTCAGTGCCCCCACAAAAGTGATTCGCTTGAAAATACGCGGCAGTTTAGTGGCGCTAAGTGCGGCCATAAGCGGCACGGTAGCCACCAAAATCATGCCGGCGTGCCCTGAGGGCATGGTGTTGTAATGGGGGAAATAGCCGGTGCCATTGATGCCTCCCTGAGGCAGGTAAGGCAGACGAGTTTTAAGCACCTGGATAGTGCCTAGCAGACCGGCCGCAAAAGCCAACAGCTGCACTGGCAACAACCAGCGCCTGGCAGCCAAAGCCACCACCACGGCCAGGGCCAAGCTGGCCCCGGCCACCGGGGCCGTGCCCAGCTTGGTAAACACCTGCACATAGGGCTGAAGGGGACCCACAAACGTATGCAGGCCCAAACCAGCCAGGTAGGCACCCTGTTGGGTGGCCTCAAAAAGGTTGCGGTAAGCCCAGGTGGCCAGGAAGGTAAGTAGTGCGAGGGAAGCGGGGAGGAAACGTTTCAAATGGTTAATTACTTCTTTTAATAGGCCCCGCGTGAAGAAAGCACCGCCTGCACCGTTTTGGTCAGGATCGATAGGTCTTGTAACGGAGACCAGTTATCAATGTAGTACAGGTCCAGGCGAATGGTTTCATCCCAGGACAGGTCTGAACGCCCTGAAATCTGCCATAGGCCGGTAATACCCGGGCGCACTCGTAGACGGCGCATCTCGTCGGGGGTGTATTTAGCTACCTCACGCGGCAGTGGCGGGCGCGGGCCAATCAGGCTCATGTCACCCTGGATCACGTTAAACAGCTGGGGTAGCTCATCGATAGAGAAGCGACGAATAAAGCCACCTACCGGGGTGATACGCGGGTCTTTCTTGAGCTTAAACATGACCTCATTGGTCTTGTTGCCGCCCTGAAGCTGAGCCAGGCGCGCCTCGGCGTCAACCACCATAGAGCGGAACTTGATCATCTTAAAGGTCTTACCATCGCGCCCTACGCGCTCTTGGAGGAAGAACACAGGGCCACGGTCGGTAAGGTACACCGCCAGGGCGGTAATAATCATGACCGGGCTGACCATAATCAGCGCTAGGGAAGCCATGACAATATCGAAAATCCGCTTAGAGTGCGATAGTGCACCGGCAGAGTTGGGATCTTCTACGTAGACCAGCGGCATACCACCTACTGGGCGGGTACGGATACGGTCAGCGGCGACGTCGACCAAAGAAGGCACCACAGCCAGCTGAGTGCGGTGCCCCTCAAAACGCCACACATAACGGCGGAAATCAACCGAGTCAGGTACCGAGCCGGGGGCGAAAAGTACCAGCTCAGCCTGGGTGGATTCAGCCAGCTTAAGCAGGTTATCGCTGATAGAACGGTGGTCACCCTTATAGGTTTCGAGTGCCTCGTCAGGGTCAAAAACCAGGTAGGGTTCCAGGCCCAGCCAAGCTGAACGCTTAAGCATCCGGGATAACTGCTCAGCCTGCTTGGGGCGGCCCACAATAATCACACGCGAAATACCGTAGCCATGTCGGTGCAGCCAGTGCAGGATGCGGCGGCCAAACAGACGCCCCAAGGTGATTAGCGGCATCGCAATGATGAACAGCAGCAGGAAGTAAGAGCGTGAGAACTCAGTAGTGGTCATGTATAGCACCAGCGAGAAAAAGCCGATGTTAAACAGGCCAGCGTTAAGGGCGCGGCGGATACTGATGGTGCCCGAGCCGAACTCGCGTACCGCATAGCCCCCAAAGCAAGCAATTACCACCAACCAGGCGGCTGAAGCCAGCGGCTTCCAGTGCATAAGTGCCCGGGTTAGGGCCGAGACGTCATTAGAGAACAGACCCGACTGCTCGCGTAAATGCCACGCAATGGTGAACGACACCCAGATAGCGAGGAAATCAATCACGATAGCGCCTAGGCGCACTAGGTGATTGAAGGTACGTTTACTCATCTTCAAGACGAAACCTACTTGGGGCAGTTGGGAACTTAAGACAGTGCTTCGACCTGCTGGTGCAGGGCTTGGATGAAACGGTCCAGGGAGAACTTGTCGCCGTGGGCGCGGATTGCGGGGTGATCCCAGGTGATTTGCTCGTTCTTTTCCACGATGGCTGCAATATCAGCGCTGGTGGGCTTAGAAAAGAATAGACCAGTTTGGCCTTCTACAACAGTGTCGAGGTAGCCACCTGCGCGCAGGGCCAGTACCGGTTTACCAAAGCTGTAAGCCTCCAGCGGGGTGAGCCCAAAATCTTCAAAGGAAGGTGCAATCAGGGCCTGGCAGTTGGCGTATAGCCAGCGCATTTGACCGTCACTTAAGCCCTGGAACATGCGCACATTATCTGGGCACATAGCCGCTAGGCGTTCAGCCTCAGGGCCCTTACCCACAATTGCTAGCTTGCGCTGGGGCATGTCAGCAAAAGCCGCTATGGCACGATCAACATTCTTGTAGGGCATCAGACGCGAGACCACCAGATAGAACTGCCCAGCCCAACTGGAAATCTCGTCCACAGCTTCCTGGCTGGCACTGGCGTCAATCCCGCCGGGCGGGAACAGTAGGTCAGCCTCAATGCCGTAGACGCGCTCAATGCGCTCTTTAACAATAGAGGAGTTAGCCAGGTAGCGGGTGGCGCTGTGAGCGGCGCGCTTATCCCAACGCAGCAGCGGCGCATACACCGCGTTTAGCCCTAATACCTTGGGTGAAAAGCGTGAGGACTGGCCCAGGTACTGCTCGCGTAGGTACAGGAAACGGGCCGGGGAGTGGCAGTAAACCAGCTTGGCGCCGGTAGTTTTAACCCCGTGCGCAAAACCGGTGGAAGACACCAGGGTTACACCTGCATTGATCTTAATTTTCGACGTCGCCGGGGCCAGTAGTGGCAGGGCGATGCGGTGATCGTGACGGAAGGCCCCCACCCGGTTTAGGCCGGTGACGCGAATATCGGCGTCCTTGAACTCAGGGAAGGTGCCTTCTGGGTCGTACAGGGTGGTGAAAATCGGGGCCTGGGGAAAAGCCTGGTGCATGGCTAAGGCCACTCGTTCCGCACCGCCACGCTGAGTTAGGTAATCATGGGCGATGGCAACGCTAAAGTGCTCACTCATCAAAGTCTCTCTTCTGCCTATGGCAAGAATGTAAGGGAAATGGGGCGAGAAAGTAGTTTTATGAAATTTTGTACCTTAGAAGCGGGCGCTGACCTGCTCACTGTGGCAGTAGCCGCTAAGGGAGGCGGCTTCGACGTTCAACGCTACTAATTTAGTAGCAAATGGTCCGGGCAATACGCCAATAGCGCTATCTGTGAAATTGGCTAGCTGCTCGGTGCTCTCCTCGTTAGTGCGGCTAGCTACCGCCCCAACTAGTTTGCCCCACCAGCCGCCGCCGCTTGTTACCGGGGCGATAGCGCCGGGGTGTAGCTGGTCGAAAGTGCGTCGTGCTGCGCCTGAATGGTAGGCGCGCATGGCTCGCTTGACGGTGTCTGTGGCCGCGCCGTGGTGCAGGGTTTCCAGCTCTGGGGCCAAAATTACTGGGATGCCGGCCTCATGTAGGCGGTAGCCGTAGTCCACATCCTCCCAACCGTAGTGCTGGTAGGCGGTGTCATAGGGGCCGATTTTTTCCCAGGTTTCGCGGGTAATAGAGCAGTTTGCTGCCCAGTGACGCCAAGCGGGGATAGCGCCCCGGTAGGAGGCGGCCAGGGCTGCGCGGGTGCGGGTAGCGCCGTATACGCGGGTGTACTTTGAGGGCGGCAGGATGTCTATGGTTAGCCCGACGACGCCGCAGGGCTGGCCTTGGTGGCGCGCCCAGTGCCCAAAGACAAAGTCTGTACCGGGCTCAAGATCGTCGTCGCAGCGCACCAAAACCTGGCCTTTAGCGGCGCTAAAACCAGCGTTTAGAGCGGCTACGCGGCCTTGATTTTGCTCCAGCACCACGGCCCGTACGGGCGCCTTGCTGGCGAAGGAGTCGATGATCTCTAGGCTGTTATCAAGCAGCCCGTCGATTACCACTACCGCCTCAAAGTCGGTGTCGCTTTGCTGGCTTAAGGCGTTAAGCAGCGTAGGTAGCTTGGTGGCTCCCCGATAGGAGGGGATGATGATGGAAGTGCGCGGTTGGTTCATGCCTTGCTGGCCTCTTCTTCCAACTTGTCGTATTTGGCCATGACATTTTCGTGCCCAGCCAGGTAGTTAACCAGCTTGTTTTGGCTGGCGCGCAGATCCTCTTCAACCGGAGCCTCAAGTTTGGTTAGCTGCTCTTCATCAGCGCCGGGGGCGTGGGCCCACCAGGTGCAGGCAGCCAGGGCCAAACAAGCGGGGTAAGACAGGAACACGTTGCCCAGGTTGGCCGCACACACCAAAATTGCGATCGGGGCGGCTTCAAGGTAACGGTTAGGTAGGGTGGATAGCGGGTGGCTGACCTTGACGATGGTGAGTACTACTAGCGTCAGCATCAGGTAGAACATGATCCAGCCGCCTTCAGCGCGCAGCAGTAGGTAACTGGAGTGGAAGAAGAACTCGTTTACACCCAACTTGACGGTAAGGGTGCCGGGGCCGTGACCAACGAAGGGGTTTTCGGCCACCAGCTTTTCTTCCAGCGGTACGATCAGTGAACGCAGGTGGTCAGAACCAGCACGGTCAGAGAATGAACCCTCGTTCTTGACGTCGTTGGCGTAACCAATCACCGCTTTGTATACGCCAAACAGTAGCGTGGCTTTAAGCCAAACATTAAAGTTTTTAGGGATGAACACCCAAGCCAAAGCCAGGCCCAGACCCAGCCAGGTGGTACGTGAGAAGGTTAGGAAAATACCCAGCATGGAGATAGCCAGCACAATGAAGTACTTGCGGTTACGCTGGGCAATACCGGCGTAAACCAATCCCAGTGCCAGCAGGTGCAAACCGGCGGTGTTGGGGTCACCAAACATACCGATCATACGGCCGGGGTAGGTTGATTGAGGCAGGGTGATAATGCCGTAAGCGGTGGCGATAACCTGCGAAACTCCAATAGAACCTACCAGGGCCCGCATGTTTAGCCGCCCCGAGGTGGAGGCGGCAATTACCAGCGCCCAAGCTACGATGTGGCCCATGCGGGTAAAAGGTAACTGGTCGTTGTAAACACCTGCGATTGCCATCCAAGCGGGGATGGCAAACAGTAACATGCGGTAGCCGAAAGCCGGTTGCCAGCCCACCTTGGGTTTACGCCCAAAGGCCATGATGGACAGCAGTATGGCGCTGATGTCGGCTACCGGCACGCCCGGAACAAAGCCTTCCAGGCGCAAACACAGTGGGATGAACAGGATCATTTCCAGCAAGGATGGAGATTTACGCAGCAGTGCCTGCAGCGAAGAGTCATCCTTGCGGAAAAACACATCCCAGTCGATAGCGCCGGGCTTAACCGCGCGGCTCATTTAACCTCCTGGGGTAGCACGTCGGTAAGGAAAGCGGCAATGCGCTTGGTAGCGGCCTCAGGGGAGAACTTACGTTGCCAACGGTGCCATTCTTTATCAACTTGCTTGGCCCGTTTGGCGGGGGTGGTGTCCACTATGGCGGCGACGGCGTCGGCTAGCTCATCGACGTCATCGGGGACTATCTGGTAGGAGTAGTCCCGGCCGGCAACCTCAGGTAACGCCCCCGCGATAGAAGTCACGAAAGGCACCTTGGCGCTCATAGCTTCAGCGACCATAAGCCCAAAGGATTCGGGGCAAATCGAGGGGAAAACCGCCACATCAACCAGGTTGAAAAAGTCTTCACGCTTGGTCCACCCCAGCTGCTTGGTGAAGCTGGCGATAGGGGCCAGGGCGGCGGTTACCCGCTCGCGCTCGGCGGCGTCGACAAAATGCGGCTCACCCGCAACCACAAGCTCAAAAGCATTCCCACGGGTGGCGTTTAGCTGCGCCATAGCCTCAGCTAAAACCTCAATGCCCTTATCGGGACTGGGGCGGCCTAGGAAACCCACCGTGATGGGGGCTCTGAGCTCACCTTTAGGTTGGGTTTTAACCTCCTCGCACCAGTTGTAAACAATTTGGGCGGTGGGGAAGTGCTTAGCCATGGAGGCGCTGGGCACAGCCAAAGCTAGGGCGCCGCACGCCGCTAACCTGCCAGAAACCACATGCTTAAAGCTGGGGGCCTGGTGCAGGTGCACAATGCGCTGGGGGTGACCTACGGTAGCCAGTGCGGGTACATGCCCATGGCACCACAGCACCCCCTGACGCTGGCTAGCATCCCAGGCACGCAGGTTACGCATATAGGCTTTGCGACCCTGGCCTTTAATAGCCACAGTGGCAAAACCGGCTTTGGCGGCAGCCGCCCCTACGCCGTCGGCAAGGGCAGGGGCCACCACGGTGACCTCATGGCCAAGCTGACGCAGCACCTTAGCGGTGCGTAGCAGCATGACCTCGCCGCCACCAATTTCGCCGTTATTAGCAGCTAGGGTAAAGCGAGTCACTTGAAACACCCCTGATAGACCTTGACGATGGAGTGGCACATGTCGGACACGCTAGGCCAGTAGGGGTTAAGCTGCGGGCGCTGGGCCAACTCTAGGCCCTGGCTGGCTAATGCCTGAGCGATAGCGGTGACATCATAGGCGTCCACTAGACACTGGCTAGGCAGAATCTCAGGGTTGCCGCCAACCGGCGTGGCCACCACACCCATGCCGCTAACCACTGCGTCAAGCAGCGAGTAAGAGCAGTTCTCCCACACCGACAGCTGGGCAAGCACATCGTGGCTAGAGAGCGCCTGGCAGGCGTCAACAAAGCCAGGGAAGTCAACGCAGTCAGTTAGCCCCAGCGACTCAACCGCGCCGCGTAGGGCTGCCTCCTCCTCGCCGGTGCCGGCAATAGTCAGCGTGGCCTGGGGGTAATCGCGCTTAAGCAGCGAGAATCCCTTAAGCAGCTCCAAAATGCGCTTTTCTGGCGCCAGGCGGGCCAGGGACAAAATCCGCAGGCCCTCCTTACGCTGGCTGGGCGCAGTGGGGGCGTCGACGCCGTTGTGCAGCACGTCGATCACCCGGCGCGGGTGCCACTTGGCTTCCATGGCGTCAGCGGTGGCCACCGAGCAGGCCATAAGCGCATCGAAACGCTCACAACGCACCTGGTGGGCGCGGCTCATCAAAGCCGATTTGAAGCTACTGCCGTGGTAGACACTGTCATCGTAGGCGATGCCATGCTCAGTTGACACCAGCTTGGTGGGGCAGGTTAACGGCACCGCCAAGGCGCCCACAATGTCTGCATAGGCTAGGTGCGTGTGCACAATAGCCGGGCGTAGCTTGGCTACCGCGTGGCGCAGTACCCGCACTGAAGCGGCCAACCCATAATTGGGCCCGAAGCTTTCAGCCAGCACTGGCACACCTAGCTGGGTTAATTCCTCAGCTAGCGCTCCTGGTGGGCACAGCACCACCATGCGGGTACGGGGCAGGCCGGTGCGGGCGACGTCGAGAACATGACGTGCCACCCCACCGATCTCAGCAACCGGAACTACCCATAGCGTGATTGGTGCGTTACCCGCTACGCCTTTATAAGCCACTGTCACAGGTACTTCTCCAGGCGGTCTAGGGCGGTCCAGAAGCCCTCACCATTGTTAACGTGACCCATCCAGATTTCCGGAATGAAGGACACGCCGGGGGCCAGGCGGTCAAGCTGCTCAGCCAGCTCAGGCCAGTTAACGTCACCCTCGTCGATCTGTACACCCTCACCGTCAACGCCCTTACCGTCAACAATGTGCAGGTGGGCGGCTAGCGGGGCGAGAATCTCGGTGTATTCACGCAGCGGGCGGTGCTCGTGGTTAGCCGACAGCATCGAGTGGGAGATGTCGTAGGTGATCTGTAGGCCGCTACGCTCGGCAAAGTCACGCAGCGCCTCAGGGCTCATAAACAGGTTGTGGTACTGCTGACCACCCAGTAGCCACGGGTAAGGCGGCAGGGTCTGGGGGGCTAGGCGCACACCGGAGTAATCCACGTGCTTTAGACCCTCAATGATGCGGTCATACATGGCCGGGATTTGCTCAGGGTCAACCGGGCCTTCCTTGGTGAAACCACCCAGGGTGGCAATAAAGACCGGGTCTTGCTCCTGAGTGAAGTAAGGGCGCAGCGACTTGGTGATGTCGATAGTGCGCTGCAGCTCGCGGATAGAGCGCTCCCACACGGCGTCGTCGGGGGAGGCCAGATCCAAAATAAAGTCACCGCTGAACAGGTCAGGCAGGTGGCAGGTGTAACCCATGGGTAGCGGGTTATCCTTGTAGGCTGCGAACACCTCGTCCACGTCCATGTCCAGGTCCTTGTAGGAGTAGTGGAACTCCAGGAAGTCCGGCTTGGCGCCGGCATCCAAAATGGCCTGGAAGTCGTGGTAGCGCACCGGCACACCCCAGGGGCGACGGAAGTGGTAGTCGCGTGGGCGGGCGGGGTTGTCGGAGATGTCGCCCTCGTAGAAGAAGTCGCCGGCAGCTACGTTGCGGCGAGCAATGCGGCCCACCAGCTTGTCTAGCGAGTTGGGCTGCAGGCCACGGCCGGGGCTCTTAACGTCGACGGCGTCGGCGGTGATGCGCTCACCGGACTTGATGTCACGGGCGGCTACCAAAGACTTGGCCAGGTTGGCGCGGTTCATGAACTCGCCGGGGGCTACTACGCGGGCCTCGGCGGTGCCCAGGGAGGCCTCCACGTCGCGGATCTGACGCACCATGGCGGCAAACTCGTCAGGCAGCAGCGAAACCTTGTGGTCGTTACCTTCAAGGTTGCGGTCAATGGTGAAGTGCTTTTCAATTACCGAAGCGCCCAGGGCCACAGCAGCCATGGGGATGTGGTAGCCGCGCTCGTGACCGGAGTAGCCCACCGGGCAGTCACCGATCTCAGCTAGACGCTGCATGTAGCGCAGGTTTAGGTCCTTGAAAGGGGCCGGGTAGGTGGACTGTACCTGGAGTAGGGCGTAGGGGGCGCCGTAGCGACGCAGCAGGGCCACCGACTCCTTGATCTCATCCTCGGTGCTCATACCGGTGGAGACGATCATGGGCAGGTTTTCTTTAGCGGCGGCGGTTAGCAGCGCGTGGTTGGTTAGGTCAGCGGAGGCAATCTTTAGGCCGTCGACGCCGTACTCTAGCAGTACCTCTAGGGAGGGTAGGTCCCAGGGGGTGCACATAATGTCAATGCCCTTGTCACGGCAGTGATCGAAGACCTCGATCATCTTGGGGGCCGACAGGGAGAAGCGGGTGAGCAGGTCCAGGGTGTACTGGGCGCCCAGGTCTTCACCGGCAGTGATCTTGCCCGAAGCGCCACGGTAGAGGGCGTCCATGTCACGCAGCTGGAACTTAACACAGTCAGCCTTAGCTTCCACAGCTAGGTCTACCAGCTGCTTGGCTAGGTCAACATTGCCCTGGTGGTTGTTACCAATTTCAGCGATTACGAAGGTGGGCTGGTCTTTACCAACGCGGTGGCTACCAACGGTGAAGGAGTCGTTGCTGGGGGAGGCGATGGCCACCATGCGGCCACGGGTATCTAGCACCGGCACCAGGCTGACGCCGTCGCGGAACTTCCAGTCCAGCTCGTCAACCAAGGTGCCCTCGGTGACGGTGCGCGGGGAACGGTTAGCTACCTTAATGGCGCTGGTCTCCATGTTGGAGTTGCCGGCGGTAAGCCAGCGACGCACGTCGCCGTCGGTAAGTGAACCCTGTAGTACGCCATGCTCATCTACCAGGAAGATAGTGCGGGCCTTGTTGGCGTTGATTTTAGCTAGGGCGCTGAGCAAAGAGTCGTCAGCGAAAGCTACGTAAGGGGTAATGGAACGCTCGATACTCATGCTAGACCTTCCTGCTGACGCATTTCGATAAGGGTTTTGCCCGCTAGGGCTAGGTCAAGGGGGCCGTCAATGTCGACGCCTTCAACCTCATCCATGACGAATAGACCAATGTTGCCACCGATACGGTTATTGCGTTCACGGTAAACCCACGGCTTGGTTACATAAAGAGAGCCAGTCTCGCGGTAGCGGAACTGGTCGGGGGTTAGCTCCTGACGACGCGGGCGGTGGTCCACATCAAAGTCGGCGGTGGGGCCGTGACCGTCGCGGGCAGTCCACCACAGGAAGGGGGTCTGCGGTACGGTGCCAACCAGTGAATCAACACCGGTTTCACGGGCCTGGGCGATAGCACGGTCAATGGTGCCAGGACGACGCACTGGGCTGGTGGCCTGCAGTAGCATCACGAACTCAGGCTCATAGCCTTCTTTGTCACGCAGATAGTCCATGGCGTGCACAATCACCGGCTCGGTGGCAGTGGTGTCCTGGGCTAACTCGGCAGGGCGTTCAATCACCTCGGCGCCGGCTGCGCGCGCTACGCTCGCGATTTCTTCATCTTCAGTGGAAACCACTACGCGGACGTCTTTGGCTTCCAGGGCCTGCTCGATGGTCCACACCACCAGGGGTTTGCCACCTACATCACGCAGGTTCTTACGCGGGATTCCTTTAGAGCCGCCGCGCACGGGAATAACACACAGGGTGCTCATATGACTGAATAGTCCTATTCAATGTGTAATAACGGGAACGTAGCCACGCAAAAAGCATGACATTTGTTAATAATTGTAGCTTGGAGCACGCCAGCCAGTCACCGGGCGTGCGGGGATTCACGTACTGGCTTAAGCAGCCAGAATCTGGGCGATTGCCGTGGCCGGTTCAAGGGCTGGCGTCTGGGGGGCAACCGTAGGAATATCAGACCAACGCGACAGGCCGTAGCGGGTATGGAAAGAGTGCACCCAGCTGGGGGCGTTAGGTGCATACACCCAGGCAGGAATGCCGCGCGCGGCCGCCTCCAAGGTTCCGGTGGAGAACACCGAAACTACCGGACGGTTAGTTTCAAACAGTGGGCTGGTGCCCGGATCAAATTCAATTCCGCGCCTACGCCAATAGGCGTGAATTAAACGTGAAGCTTTATCTTTTTCAGAAGGGTGCGGCCGGTAAATCGCGCCAGTGTCACGGCAAAAACGCTCACTTACCTGAGCCATATAGCTGCGGCCAATCTCAGCCCCATGCAGCTGGCCTAAAAACAGTGGCCGCGCCGTAGCGGAAACCTTAATACGCGGCTGCAAAGCGGCGTTAAACAGCAGCTGGCTGCCCACCACCTGCCAGGTGACGTCACTGCGCGAACTAGCCCAAAATTCGCCGTCGGCCTGGGACCACACCAAAGCCCGCGCCCCCGCAGCTAGCGGCGCCATAAACGGGGTAAGCAGGCCGTGCTGCTCAACTAAAAACTCAATGTCGCGCGCGCGGGCCCAAGCGTAAACCTCGGTGCTAACCCCCAAATAGTGCCCGGGGGCCAACACTCGCTCCACCTTAGCTAGCAGCTGTGAATCAGCGGCCTGCGTCCAATCCACCAGCTGCCACTCGCCGCCCTCATAGCGCTCAGACAAAGCACGCGGAAAAGCAATCGCCACCTCGTCTAGCATCAGCGCTGGGCGCTCATAGGCATCTAGGTGAGAAGGCGAAGCCGCCTCCAACACCGCCAGGGCACGCGGCTGACCGCGCAAAGCCACCACAATATCCACCGGCGCCGGCGTCGAAACCCGCTGGCGCACAGCAGTTTTTAGCTGACGCACCCGGTTACGGCTAGCCAGCCAAGCCTGCCAAGCCTGCAAATCAGTGGCGAAAACTAGGCCATCTTCAGGAATAATCATTGCCAGCGCGCCTCCAAAGCCTGCACACGGTGAGCAAAAGTATGCTCAGCCAAAGTACGTTTACGACCCGCCTGGGCAATGGCTTGCGCCCACTGCGGCTCAGCCCCGGCGCGTTCAGCTAGCTCCACCAGCTCCTGGGTGGAGTTGAAAACTAGCAGCTCACTGCCCGGATCGTAGAGGCTATCGACGTCGGCGCGATCAACAATCTGTAAACCACCCACGCCGCAAGCCTCAAACGTGCGCATAGTGAAACCATCCTGATCCCCATGCAGGTTCAGCGAGGCACGCGCCCCAGCCATCACCCCATAGGCATGCGAACGGTCCAAGTCACGTCCGCTAGGGATCGCCGGGCGGTGCCAAGACCAGGTGCGGGCCCGATCCCACCAGTGCTTAGACCAAGCGCGCCCATAAGCCTTAACATCCACGCCCGCCTGGTATAAAGCCCGTAGCATCGGCTCACGCTGACCGTAGCGGGCCCCCACAAATACGACGGCGTCGCTAGCTACCGGGCTAAAGGGCAAGCTGGAATCAAAAGCCAGTGGTAAATAGAACGCATCCAAACCGCGCTCAGCCATAGCGGCGGCGTCGATCGCAGAATACGTGGCCATCGGACCGCGCATCTGCAAACCCGCTTCATCCACATTCATGCGGCGCAGCTCATCGTAGAACCAAGTAATGCGCTTGGCCCCAACTTCCTCAATAGACTGCCAATAGTCAGCCTGCAAAATGTCGCCCTTAATGGTGACCACCACGTCAGGGCGAGACGAACGCACCAACTGAGCACAGCGAGCAGTAACCTGCTGGGCATGCAAACGCGAACCGGGCAAACCATGCGGGTCGCGCCGGTCAGCCAATTCAATTTTGAGCTTATGCTCCACGCGGTGCGCTGCGTTTTCTAAACGGTCATAGCAGTAGGGCAACACGGTGTAACCGCGCTGCTTAAAAGCCTGCGCTATGCCCTGCCAGTAGCCGTGGAACACAGGGCTAACCAATAAAAGTTTTTTACTCATGCTTGGGACCGATCGGCATGCGTTGGGTAATTGATTTGGGTACTAGCTAAGTTACTAGCTTGTAAGAGGTGCGGGGGCAATTTTAGGCTGGCAAAAATGCCAATTCGGTAGCTAGGCGCTCGCGGGCAGCCACATCTACGCCGCGCAGCTGACGGGTCAGGTTCCAAGCAAAATTGATATACGAGGCAGTTTTTAGGGTGGCCCGCAGACGCTTTACACCGCTGGGGCCATGCCACTTGTCGGCGTAAATGAAACGCGAGTCAACCAGCCACTGCCGGCGCTTATCGGAGGCTGAGGAACCGCCGCCAGCATGCACCAAGGTGGGCTGGCTGAGCACTACCGAAGGTAACCCTAGCTGACGTAGGCGCAACTGTAGGTCAACTTCTTCACTATTCATGTGGAAGCGTGAGTCAAAACCGCCCACTGCCGCAAAGGCCTGACGCGGCAGCAGCATGGCTGCGCCCACCACCCAATCGGCCACTTCAGTGTGGGTATTGTCGGCCAAAGTGTCGTGTCCTACCAGCTCATGCAGTACCGGCAGGTGACGCAGCCGGGCCAGGGGAGTGAGCCATTCAATACCCTGGTGTAGGGCATTGGGGAAGTGGCGGCCATTCCAGTGTGTGGCGCCTACCTCATTAATTACGGCAGGGGTCACGATGGCTGGCATCCAGGGCAGGGCTGCGCGGTAATAGTTACCCAGGAAGTTAGGCTCCAGCTCCACGTCGGAGTTAAGGATTAGAACATAAGTGCCAGTGGCGGCGCCAATGCCGGTGCTTACGGCGCTACCAAAACCACCATTTGTCTGACGACGAATTACTTTAACCCCGGCCGCATCCGGGAAAGGCTCAGGAGAGCAATCGTCACTAACGATTACCTCGAAATCAGGGGCGTCTACTTGTGCTTTTAGCTGCTCTAGTAAGGGAAGGGTGGCAGCTGGGTCCCCGTAGAAGGGGATTACCACACTGAGCGCGCAAGAGGGCATGGCTGGGTCCTTATACTCGTTGGTTACCCCAGTCTAGCTTGTAAGCCTGCGGGATATATATGATGGTTGACAGGTAAGTGAAATATATGGTGTGCAGTGTGTCGCTGTGAGCTGCATTAATAAACCGCAGTTTAGGAGCTAAAAGATTATGACATTTAAAGCTAAGGCTTTGTCTTTGGTGCGACGCGGCAAGCGTGAAGTCATATTAACTGCCATTGGTTTTAATGGTGGCAATAACCTATTTAAGTGGCAGCTGGCATATTCGCGCACTTTAGATAAGGGTCTAATTTCTAAGGTGCTTTATTTCCCTAACCAGGACGCCTGGCTGGAGATGTTCCCGGGGCTGCGTAAGCTGTCAATCACCTCAGACCAGATACGCTTTACTGACCGCCGCGCCACCTATATGGGGGCAGCTCAGGGGGTGGACTACACTCCGCAAGAGCGCGCCCGCTTTATTAAAGATGTGCTGCTAACATCTGACGGTTTTAAGCAGAGCCTAGAGCGCGCCCAGGCTTTTGTGCGCGCTGATGACTTAGTTATTAACGTGCGTCGCGGCGACTATTACAACAGCCGTTTTGAACCAGAATTTGGCATTAACATTGTCGAATATGTGCGCCAGGCGCTAGCTAAACAATTAGCTTTAGGGCCGGTGGGGCGCGTGGTGCTAGTTAGTGACAATGTGCCCTGGTGTGTTGACAACCTCACCCACCTAGCCCCGCAGCTAGAGTTTGTGGTTAATGAGAACCGCCGCGACATGTTTGATGACCTGGCGGTGCTGGCCTGCGCTAAGCGGCTGATCCTGGCTAACTCCACTTTCTCCTACTGGGGTGCCTTCATTGCTGAGGTTTTGGGAGCGCAGCTAGAAAACATTGTGGCCCCCGCCTTCCACCAGGGGAGCGTGCCCACCGCCAGTGAGCTGTGGCGTGACCCGCGCTGGAACTTTATTCACGAAATTGACGGCGGCTGGCAAAACTATCCGGGTCGACTAGAATCCTGAGCGTGCGTCTGAAGGCCCTGCTCGATGTTTTAGCTCAAAATTCTGCGGTTTGGCAGGTCATTGACCTGGCCAGTTCACGTGTACGTACCGACTACACGGCGGCGGTTGTGCCCGGGGTGCGCCCGGCCCTACTGGCTGCAATGGCCCTGGGGAAGGCGGGTTTAGACGTCGTCAGGCCGCAAGTAAACCACCCGTTGCTGGTGGTGTGCGCAACCACCCGTGAAGCTGAAGAAATGGTGGCGGCGCTACGCTGCTACCTGCCCGATGAGGCAGTAGAGATGCTGCCCGCTTGGGAAACCCTGCCCCATGAGCGCCTGTCGCCCAGGGCTGATACTGTGGCCGCGCGCCTGGCCGTGCTACGCCGTCTGGCCCACAGTGAAGAGGGCGCTATTGGCGTGCTGGTGGTGCCGGTGCGGGCGCTGCTGGCGCCGGTAATCGCCGGGCTTGGTGAAATTGAGCCGCTCACTTTAGCTACCGGGGCTCAGCTACCCCTGGAGGCAGCCACCGAGCGCCTAGTGAAAATGGCTTACACCCGCGTGGATATGGTGGAAAATCGCGGCGAGTTTGCCGTGCGCGGCGGTATTTTGGATGTTTTCCCGCCCACCTGCCCGCGCCCGGTGCGGGTGGACTATTTCGGGGACGAGATTGATGAAATCTCCTCCTTCGCGGTTTCAGACCAGCGTTCAATTGAGGTTTTAAAAGCCCCGGTGGTGGTTACCGCCTGCCGTGAGTTGCTGCTTAGCGACGTCGTCCGCGAGCGCGCCGCCGCCCTGGTCACTAAGATCCCGGGTGCGGCAGATTTGCTGGAAAAACTAGCTGAGGGTATTTACGTTGAGGGCATGGAGTCCCTGGCGCCGGTGCTGGTGGACAAGATGGTGCCGCTGCTGGAGTTGACTGGCCAGCGCCTGACTGTGATTAGCGAGCCTGAGCGGGTGCGTCGTCGCGCCGAGGATTTGGCGGCCACCACCCAGGAGTTTTTGGCGGCGGCCTGGACTAGTGCGGCTTCGGGTGGGCAGGTGCCGGTGGATTTGTCGGCGGCGGCTTTTGCGCATTTGGCTGATGTGCGCCAGTTGAGTTTGGCTAAGGGCCTGGGGTGGTGGTCGTTTAACGCTTTTGCTTCCAGCCCGGATATGCCTAGTTTGCCTATTACTGAAGTGCCCGGCTATGGCGGCGGCTTTGAGGCGGCTGCCCGCCAGGTGGGGCAGCAGGCTAAGGATGCTTGGCGGGTAGTTATTAGCGCTGATGGTCCGGGCCCGGCGCGCCGTTTGGCTGAGGTTTTAGGTGAGGGCGATATTCCTGCCCGCATTGTGGCTGATTTGGATGAGGTTGCGGATCTGGGCGCTAGCGATGGTAGCGGCGACGGCGTGGTTCGGATTTTGCCTGCCTCGGCTTATCAGTCTTTCCTGATTCCTTCCCAAAAATTTGCTTTTATTGGCCAGTCACAAATCACGGGGCGGGCTAGTGCTTCGCCACGCGCCCCTAAGGCGGTGCCAGCACGGCGTTCAAAGCGTAGCGTTGACCCCCTATCGCTACATCCAGGTGATTTGGTAGTGCACTCACACCATGGGGTGGGTCGTTTTGTGGAGCTCACGCGCCGGCCTGTGCCCGGAAACCGTAACTCTAGCCGTGAATATTTGGTGATTGAGTATGCGCCCTCTAAGCGTGGTCAGCCTGCTGACCGGCTCATGGTGCCCACTGACTCGCTTGATGCGGTTAGTAAATATGTGGGCGGCGACGCCCCGGCGCTGAGCAAAATGGGTGGCGCCGACTGGCAAAAAACTAAGGCTAAAGCCCGCAAGGCGGTGCGTGAAATCGCCGGGGAGCTGGTGCGCCTGTATGCGGCCCGCCAGGCCGCTAAAGGCCACGCTTTTAGCCCCGACACCCCTTGGCAGGCGGAGCTAGAGCAGTCTTTTGCCTACACTGAAACCCCTGATCAGCTGGTCACCATTGATGAGGTTAAGGCTGATATGGAAAAGAGCGCCCCTATGGATCGCCTGATCTGTGGGGATGTGGGTTACGGCAAAACTGAGATTGCGGTGCGGGCTGCCTTTAAAGCTGTCCAAGACGGCAAGCAGGTGGCAGTGCTGGTGCCCACCACGCTGCTGGTGTCGCAGCACGCAGAAACTTTCACGGAGCGTTTCGCTGGCTTCCCAGTGACCGTGGCGCAGCTGTCGCGTTTCCAAAGCGCTAAAGAAAGCCAGCAGGTGCTGCGTGACCTTGAAGCGGGCCGTATCGACGTCGTCGTAGGCACCCACCGTCTACTGACCGGCTCAGTCAAATTTAAAGACCTGGGGCTGGTAATTATCGATGAGGAGCAGCGCTTCGGGGTGGAGCATAAAGAAGCCCTCAAAGCTATGCGCACAGATGTAGATGTGCTGTCCATGTCCGCCACCCCCATCCCGCGCACGCTGGAAATGGCGGTTAGCGGGCTGCGGGAAATGTCCACCCTGGCCACCCCGCCGGAGGACCGCCACCCGATTTTGACCTATGTGGGCCCCTATGAGACCAAGCAGGTGGGCGCCGCCATCAGGCGTGAGCTGCTGCGTGAAGGGCAGGTGTTCTATGTGCACAACAAGGTTGAGGACATTGACTCGGTGGCTGCGCGCCTAACTGAGTTAGTGCCTGAAGCTAATATCGCCACCGCCCACGGGCAGATGAGTGAGCACCGCCTAGAGAAGGTAATTGACGCCTTCTGGAAGCGTGAAATTGATGTGCTGGTGTGCACCACCATTGTGGAAACCGGCCTGGACGTGTCTAACGCCAACACTTTGATTGTGGATCGCGCCGACCGTATGGGGCTAAGCCAGTTGCACCAGCTGCGTGGCCGGGTGGGGCGTGGGCGTGAGCGGGCCTACGCCTACTTCCTATACCCGGGCGACAAGCCCCTTACTGAAACCGCACACCGGCGTCTGCGCACCATTGCTAACAACACTGATTTGGGCGCGGGTATGCAGGTAGCCATGAAAGACCTGGAGATTCGCGGCGCCGGTAACCTGCTGGGTGGGGAGCAGTCTGGGCATATCGCCGGGGTTGGTTTTGACCTGTATCTGCGCATGGTGGGTGACGCGGTGGAAGCCTACAAGCGCGGCGTGGGCCTGGGTGAAGATGAGGAGGCAGCTGAGCCTGACTTGAAGGTGGAGCTGCCCATTGACGCCAATATTCCTGAGCAGTACCTGCCCCATGAGCGCTTGCGTTTGGAGGCTTACGCAAAGATGGCGGCGGCTAAGTCTGATAGCGACGTCGACGACGTACTAGCGGAGCTGGCTGACCGTTACGGCCCGGTGCCTGAGCCCACCCAGAACCTGGCGCAGCTGGCCCGCTTGCGCGTATATGCAGCCAGCTTGGGGGTGTATGAGATTGTGGCGCAGGGTAAATCTATCCGTTTCGCGCCGGTGGCCCTGCCTGAGTCGGGGGCGATGCGTCTTAAGCGTCTCTACCCGGGCACAGTCATTAAGCCAGCCACCCGCACCCTGGTGGTGCCCGCCCCGGGTACGCGCGGTTTGCGGCGCGAAACTTTAAGTGCCAGTGAGCTGCTGCGCTGGGCGCAGGTGTTCTTGCACGCGGTTGTGGCCGGCGAGGCCGAATATGAAACCGAAGCCACCAAATACCGCAGCCGCTAAGTGTGGCACGCTCGCGGCTCCCTGGCTACAGTTAGCGCTCCGCCCGCCCGGGCAGCTGCCCCTGCCTCCCGCACCGCACACCGGCACTGCCCGCCCGGGCAGCTGACCCGCCCGCACTGCGCGGTTGCAAAACGGTCGCACTCTTGCGTGTACACCCAGGAAGTTTGCAGGTAAATTACAGCTTATGGATGTTGCGGTAATTCTGCCTGGCGGACGCGGCTGGGGCCCGGTTTTAAAACTCGCTGAAATCGCTGCCGACCACCTTGGCGGCCGGCTAATCAAAATCCCGGCCGAATCCCTGCCCGCTGGGCGGTTAGGCAAACTAGCCACCCTGCTACCGCCACCACGCCCGCGCGGAGAACAAAAGCTGCTGGTTATCGCCTCTATCGGTGATCACCTCAACGCGGTTTTACGCTCTGGAGTGCGCCGCCACTACAGCTATGTGGCCGGCTGGGTGATTGACAGCTTCTGGGAGGCACGCATCCCCCGCGTGGCCCGCTCACGTGGCTGGTACGACCACCTCTACGTCACAGACCAGCAGGATCTAGACATGTGGGCGGCGGCAGTGCCCTGCCCAGTCGGGGTGCTGCCCTGGGGTGCCGACGTCGCCGGAGCCCAGGTGAGCTGGGCCGATAAGCAGGTGGAATTGCAGCGTGTGGGCCGTCAACCCCAAGCATGGGATGACGACGCCGCCGTAGCTGGCGCCGCCGCCAACGCTGGGGTTAGCTTTGCTGGGCGCCCCCCATTTGGTGACACCGATGAAGCCAACCAGGCTTTTGTGGAAACCGCCTACCGCCAAGCCAAAGCGGTACTAGCTTTCGGCACCCGCACCGCCCGCGCCAAATACAACCACCCCACCAAGGATTACGTAACTGCGCGCTGGACTGACTCGCTGGCCTACGGCTGCCTAGTAGCCGGCCAGGTTCCCGACACCCCCACCGCCCGCGAAATCCTGCCATCTTTCGCATTAGTGCAGATCAGCGACACTGATGTGGCGCAGGGCCTAGAGCAGCTCAAAGCCGCCCTAACCCAGTATGACGAAGAAAAGTTCACCGCTATCCGCACCTGGGCGCGCGAACATCTAGATTGGCGCTCGCGGCTAGACCAGATTGCCGCTGACGCCGCGCTTAAGGGCACTGGAAGCTAGGCCCCATCCCATGCCTTCCCATAATGGCTTCCCCAAGCCCCACCTTTAAATAGCCGCAGTTGGCTATTTGTCTGGAGCTAAAAAATGAATCTCAGCAAAGTTGTTTTATTTACCTCTGACCTGGGCGGTCTAGGGGGTACTACCTCTGCGTTAAACGAGATGGCGCGCGGTTTTAGCGAGCGCGGCCTTTCGGTTAGCTATATGACTTTAGGGCGTGAGGTGGGACAGCTGCCCGTGCCCGGCGAGGTGTTTCGGGTGTTTCCAGGACAGGCTTACACCACCGATAACCCGCTGGTGAAGCGTTTCCCAGGGCCAGGTGGTGTAAAGCTAAAAGCCCTGAGCCTATACACGCCGGCGTGGCGTAAATACTGTTTAAAGCGTTTAGATCGCCACCTGGCTAAAATCGGCCCGGATACCGCCATAATCGCGTTAAAGTACAACACCCAAAAATGCTTAACTGAGGCTATTGGTCGGGGTGTGTGGGCAGCTAATGGCGCCAAGCGGCCGCTGCTGGTTTATCAAAACCACGCTTCAATGCAGTGGATGCGTCATTTTCCCGACTATCCGCAGGTGGCCGCGCCGGCAGATGTTTTCACCTGTTTAGCTGACCCTTACACGCGTGAAACCGCCCAGATCCTGGGGCGCCAGGTGGTGACAATGCCTAACTCGATTAGGTCTTTTGAACTGCCCAAGGCCCCTAAAACCAATAAAATCGTGGTTTTGTCTAGGCTGGATGAGGCTAAACACCTAGATCGGTTAATTCAGGCTTTTGCGCAGGTACAGGGGCAGGTAAAGGAAAGCTGGCAGCTGGTTATTTACGGTGAAGGTCCATCGCGCGAAAGTCTCGAAGCTCTGGTTGCTGATCTGCACCTTAGTGACCGCGTTAGCCTACCTGGCAGTTGCTATGACTTAACTAAAGCTTTTAGTGGCGCTAGCCTATCCGCTTTAGTTTCTGGCAATGAAGGTCAGGGGTTGAATGTGGTTGAGGCGGCCATGGCTGGGGTGCCCTCAGTAGTTACCCCCTGCTCACCTGGCGCGATTGAGTTGGCTGAGCACGGTGGTTACTTGGCTGGCGGCTTTGCGGTAGACGACATTGCGCAAGCTTTGCGTCAAGCTATGTGCGACGACGAACGTGAGGCGGTGGGGCTGCGGGCGCAGACCTATGCGCAGCGTTTTAGTACCGCTGCGGTAACCGATAACTGGCTTGAACTATTCGCGAGGTTAACCTAAAGGTCATTTTGCAGGACTAATACCCTCGCGCAGGTAGCTTAGGCAAGCTAGACTTGGTCACGTAATATTCCTGTTTCGATTACTTAGGAGCACCACGTGGCCCTCATCGAGAACGTACATGCACGCGAGATTCTAGACTCCCGCGGCAACCCCACTCTAGAGGTTGAAATCCTACTTGAGGATGGTTCCTTCGCCCGCGCGGCTGTCCCCTCCGGCGCTTCCACTGGTGCTTTTGAGGCTGTGGAACTGCGCGACGGCGACAAGAGCCGTTACGAGGGTAAGGGTGTAGAGAAGGCCGTTGCTAACGTAAACGACATCATCGCCCCCGAGGTTATCGGCTTCGACGCCGCTGACCAGCGTGGCCTAGACCGTCTAATGATTGAGCTAGACGGCACCCGCAACAAGGGCAAGCTGGGCGCCAACGCCATCCTGGGTGTGTCCCTGGCTGCCGCTCAGGCCTCCGCCGAGTCTGCTGGCCTGGAGCTGTTCCAGTACATTGGTGGCCCCAACGCTCACGTCCTGCCCGTCCCCATGATGAACATCCTCAACGGTGGCTCCCACGCGGACTCCAACGTTGACATCCAGGAGTTCATGATCGCCCCCATCGGCGCTCCCTCCTTCCGTGAGGCTCTGCGCTGGGGCGCCGAGGTCTACCACTCCCTGAAGAAGGTCGTCAAGGAGCGTGGCCTGTCCACCGGTCTAGGCGACGAGGGTGGTTTCGCCCCCAACCTAGACTCCAACCGTGAGGCTCTAGAGCTGATCGTTGAGGCCATCGAGAAGGCTGGCTACAAGCCCGGCGCCGACGTTGCCCTGGCTATGGACGTTGCCTCCTCCGAGTTCTTCGACAACGAGACCAAGACCTACAAGTTCGAGGGCGAGCAGCGCGACAACGACTACATGGTCAAGTACTACGAGCAGCTCATCAAGGACTTCCCGATCGTCTCTATCGAGGACCCGCTAAGCGAAGACGAGTGGGAAGACTGGAAGGCCCTGACCGCCGAGATCGGTGACAAGGTACAGATCGTTGGTGACGACTTCTTCGTAACCAACCCCGAGCGTCTAGCCAAGGGCATCGAGCTCAAGGCCGCCAACGCCCTGCTGGTTAAGGTAAACCAGATCGGTTCTCTAACCGAGACCCTGGAGGCCGTGGAGATGGCCCACCGCAACGGTTACAAGACCATGACCTCTCACCGTTCCGGCGAGACCGAGGACACCACCATCGCCGACCTGGCTGTTGCCACCAACTCCGGCCAGATCAAGACCGGTGCTCCCGCCCGTGGCGAGCGTGTCAACAAGTACAACCAGCTGCTGCGTATCGAGGAGTCCCTGGGTGAGGACGCCGTATACGCCGGCGCCAGCGCCTTCCCGCGCTTCAAGGCCTGATAAAGCAGGTCCTGAGCTGAACCAGCTCTGACTAAACGGGCGGGGTGCATTTAAGCCCCCCGCCCGCTTTGTATCTAGCCCTCAGGTAGTATCAAAGGTGTGAAGCCCCGTCGCCCTACCCAAGCTGACCCACGTCGTCGTCGCCAGAGGCGAACGTCAAACGCTACCGGCAGCGAGGCAGCCCCGCGCACCCACCCTGAAGGCCTGCCCAGGGTCCGTTTACAAACGCCCCGCACTGGCGAAATCCCGCAGGTACCCCAGCAGCGCGACGACGGGCGCACCCCAGTTTCGCTGCGGATGCTATTAGTGCTAGTGGCCCTGCTAGTGCCCACATTCTTTATTGCTGAAAGCGTGCACACCTACTTTGTGCAGCATCAGCGCTATCAGGAAGTTAGCTCCCAACTGCGCGCCACCAAGCAAGAAAACGCCCAGCTAGAAGCCCAACTACAGGCCTGGCAAGACAACAACTATCTAAAAAGCCAAGCACGTGGGCGCCTTGGCTACGTAATGCCGGGGGAGACCACCTACATTGTGGTGGGCGCCGATTCAGTTAGCGAAACCACCGCCACCAGCTCCACCCCCCAAAATAACCAGCCCTGGTATGACCGTCTGCGTCAAAGCACTCGTGAAGCCGGTAAAGTCCCCAAGGCTGCGAAACGTGAACCCTCCCAGCGAGGCTGGCTAGATCCAACCACTAGCCCCACGCCTACCGTAACCACCACCCCATAAAGCGAGAGCACATGAGTTCAGAAGTTACCCAGGCCGATATTGAAGCCCTAGGCCAACAGCTGGGGCGCGTCCCGCGCGGGGTAGTAGCCATTGCTGCGCGCTGCGTGTGTGGTCGCCCGGCGGTGGTGCAAACCGCCCCGCGTCTAGACGACGGCTCACCCTTCCCCACCACCTTCTACCTGACCCTGCCAGGGGCGGTATATGGCTGCTCAGCCCTGGAAGCCACCCACTACATGGATGAGCTAAACCAGCGTCTAGCTGAAGATGAGCAACTGGCCGCCGCCTACGCCCAAGCTCACCAGGCCTACCTGGCAGAGCGTGAAAAGCTCGGCCATGTTGACGAAATTGCTGGTATTTCCGCAGGTGGTATGCCTACCCGTGTTAAATGCCTACACGCCCTAGTAGGGCACTCACTAGCCGCCGGTGCGGGGGTAAACCCCATCGGCGACATTGCCATTGAAACCATGCGTGAACGCGGCCTGTGGGATAAGCAGGTTTGCAACTGTAAGGACGGTAAATAATGCGCCTGGCTGCTATTGACTGCGGTACCAACACTATCCGTTTGCTGATCGGCGACTATGAGCTTACCGATCAGGGCATTATCATCAACGAGCTGGAGCGCTCAGGTGAGATTGTGCGCCTAGGTGTGGGGGTAGACCGCACTGGGCGCCTAGATGAGGAGGCCATTGAGCGCACCTTGGACTTCACCCGTGCCTGCGCTGAGCGTTTTGAGCATTACGGGGTGCAACAGGCCCGGTTTGTGGCCACCTCCGCCTCGCGTGACGCCGCCAACCGTGACGTTTTCGTCAATGGTGTTTGGGCAATTTTGGGTTTTGAACCTGAAGTAATCAGCGGTGAAGAAGAAGCTGCCCTGGCCTTCCTGGGTTCTAAGGTGGGCAGCAATGTGGATATGACCCACCCGCGCCTGGTAGTGGATTTGGGTGGTGGTTCCACCGAGTTCAGCCTGGGCACCCAATACCCTGACGCCTATATCTCTACCAACATGGGTTCGGGGCGCGTCACCGAGCGTTTCCTAAGTGAAGGCGTTACCCCTGCCTCTGAAGCAGCCGCCCGTGAGTTTGTGCGTTCCATGCTGGATACGGCTGCCGAGCAGGTAGATTTCAGTGCTGCCCACTCCCTGGTGGGACTGGCTGGCACTATCACTGCGGTTACCGCCCACGCCCTGGGGCTGGAATATTTCGACAGCCAAAAAATCGGTGGGGCACAGGTGCCCGTAGAGGACATGCGCCGCTCCTGCGACGCCATCATCCATGCCACCCCTGAGCAGTTAGAGCAGTGGGAATTCATTGCCCCCGGACGCCGCAGCGTAATTGCCGCCGGCGCCCTGATCTGCGATGAAATGGTGGCCCGCGTGGCGGCTGACACCGCTAACACCGATCACCCGGTGCGCCACATTAACGTGTCCCTGCACGATATTCTCGACGGTATCGCCCTCTCGCAGCTATGAGCCAGTCCTTTGCTGCCCTGCTGCTGGCGGCGCGCAGAGAGCGTCAACTGGTGATTGCTACGGCGCTAACTGACGGCGCTCCTAGCGGCCAGGCCCGCCAGGCTCGTCTGGCCCAGCAGCAGGGGGCAGGGGCTGCGGAACTGCGCGCGGACCTGCTAGCTGATCCCGCCCAGGTACGCGCAGCGCTGACGGCGGTGAGGGCAGCCTCCAGCCTGCCGCTGCTGCTGACCTACCGCTCAGCTACTGAGGGTGGTAAAGGCGCTGGTCACGGCCAGGGATATGAGGATTATTTGGCTAGTTTGCTACAGTTGCGTCTGCCCGTGGCCGCAGTAGACATAGAGATGGCTTGCCTCGCTAGTAAGGCGCTGGTAGCTGAGGCTAAAGCGGGTGGCTACGACGTCGTCGGCTCCTGCCACGACTTTACGGCCACCCCCAGCGCGGCCCAGATAACCCAAAAACTGGCGCAAATTACTGCCGCCGGCGCGGATATCGCCAAAGTGGCTTACATGCCACGCACTGCCCAGGACGTGGCCGCGCTGCGACATGCCGCCCACGACTTTGCCGGCGCCTACCCCCACCAGCCGCTAATTGCTATTTCAATGGGCCAGCTGGGCGCCCCAAGCCGCACTGACCTGGTCAATTGTCTGGCCTTTGCGACAATCGCCGACGGCGCTGCTAGCGCCCCAGGACAAGCAACTATTGCCCACGTGAGAGCCTGGCTAGAAAACACCCCAGGGACAAGTACTATAGAACTATGAGCCAGCCCCTCGACTCCTCCTCTCGGGCCGCTGGAATCCCCATCGGAATTCGCGCGCATTTAGCCCACGCCGCCTTGCAGGTCCTAGCGCAAGACGCAGGCGTGGATATTTTGCATATCAAAGGCCCGGCAGTTCACCCCAGTATTGGCCGCGCCCTAACCCACAGCACCGATGCCGATGTGCTGGTGCGCCCAGAGCAAGTAAAGCTATACGTCAAAGCCCTGCTAGATCACGGCTGGCGTCACAACACCTCATTTGAAACCGGCTCTGCTTTCGAGCACGCGGCCACCTTCTTTCACCCCACCTGGGGATATGTAGATCTGCACCGGCGCTACCCGGGGATTACCGCCCCTAAAGCTTTTAACAACCTCTGGGCGCGGCGCATCCACCAAATGCTTGGTGGAGTTCGCTGCGCTACCCCAGCACTAATCGATCAGCGCCTAATTTTGCTGCTACACGTAGCGCGCAACTCCTCGGGGACATCAGACCCCGACTATGCCCTAGTATGGGCAACCCTAGACGAGTGCGCCCAAGCAGACCTGCGCCGTCGAGCCCGGGAACTAGGGGCCCAAGTGGGGCTAGCCGCCGCGCTAGGAGAACTAGACCAATACCGCCAAGACCCCACCCACGACCTGTGGATGATGTTCTCCACCGGTGAGGGCGGGCGCCTAGACGAGTGGAAAGCCCGCTTCAAAGCAGCCAACGGCCCGCTGGCTAAAGCTCGCATTGTGGGCCGGGCACTGCTAGTAAACACCGACCACCTAACCATGCGGCTAGGTCACGAACCCACCCCGGCTGAAGTGCGCCAAGAATATGTGGAGCGCTACCGGGCGGCTTTGCGTGAAGGAATGGACAAAGTTAAGAGGAAACTGTGACCTACCTGCACCCCTCACGTCTGGGTTACTACGACGACCCCACTGAGCAGGCCATTTACTTGGCACCACTACCCGACGGCGAAATCTCTAGGCTAGAAGGCCCTGCCCGCGCTATTTGGATCGGCGCTGATGGGGCTGAGAATATGGCTGAAGTAGCCCAGCGGGTTGCCCCCTATTTCAACGTTACGGCTGACCAAATTGAGGCAGACGTAAGCGAATTTGTTAGTCAACTAATTGCTGGCGCACTTCTGGAGGAAGTCATGGACCTAAAGGATGCCCGATGAACGGCAGTTACGGGGCCTCGCCCCGGTTGCTGTTTGTGTGCACCGCCAACATTTGCCGTAGCGCCTATGCTGAGGTGCGCTCCCGCCAAATGCTGGGTTTGGATGCCGGCTGGGCCTTTTTTAGTGCCGGCGTGCCGGGCACGGTTGGCCGCGAAATGGACCCGCCCATGGTGGCCCAGGCGGTGGCGCGTGGCGTGGCCCTGGAGGACTGCTTGGCTATGCGTTCGCGCCAAATGCGTGAAGGGATTTTGCGTCGCTCACGCCTAGTTGTGACCATGGCTAACTCGCACCGTGTGGCTTTGCTTGATGATTTTCCTGCCTACGCTGAGCGCTACTGGACTTTGGGACAGCTAGCCGACGCCGCCACCTTGCTCCAGCGTGATGACGCCTGGCTGAGCTATGACACTGACCAGCTAGTGCAGGCGCTACACGCAGTGCGTGGGCCAGCTGGGGGTGGACGCGACGTAGCTGACCCATATCGGCGTGGAGACGCGGCTATGGCTGCGGCGGCCGATACCATTGATGCGTACTTGCGCACTATTCTGCCGCTACTATCGCGCGGCTAAAGGCCTAGTTGATACCGTACTAACATATAGATTTTTCAGGTTCCCCACCTGATCCCTGGCATCGCCAGGCCGCTCGGAAGAAGGGCAATAACCCACTGTGACAATCCAAGACTTTGTTAGGATGACCCGGGTCAACCTGGGTTTCTTAATCCTATGCGTGCTATTGGGTCTAGCCGGTGGTTTCGGCTATGCCAGCGCCCAGCCATGGACCTATACCGCTACTTCCCAGGCGATGGTGGTAGTTCCCGGTACCGATGCTTTTAGCCAGAACTCTATTTCTGGTCAGAAAGCTAGCGTGTATGCAGTCCTAGCTGGTTCGCAGAACGTGGCTAACCGCGTGGCTAAGACCCTCAAGACCTCCAGTATGGAGGGTACTCTTAGTGGTAGTGCTGACGCCGTTCCCGGTTTGTTTACTCTGACCGCTACTGCTTCCACCCCGGAGCGTGCTCGTGACATCGCTAATGCCGGTATCAAGGCCGTATCTGATGAGGCTAACACGATTGCTACTCAGGGTGAGTCAAGTCAGAGTGGTTCAAGCGGGGCTGCTGATAACAGCGAGACTCGCGTAACCCAAACCCTTAAGGCGCTTAGCCCAAGCGAGTCCAGCTTCCCTACCTTAAGTGATTTTCTCGTTAAAGGTTCTCTGGGGACTCTGGGCGGTCTAATAGCTGGTGGCCTGTTGCTGGCTGGCTACCTGCGGATAGCTAGTCCGGTAAAAGATAAAGCCTGACCTGTCTAGGAATTTGGTCGCGTTCAGCTAGTAGTGGCTGAGAATTAGAGCGACTAGTAGTAATGCTGGCATGGATAAAGCATTGTTGGGCATGGCTAACGGCGTGTGGCTTGGATCAGGTGCGATAATGAGTGCGGCGGCCGATACCATTGATGCGTACTTGCGCACTATTCTGCCGCTACTATCGCGCGGCTAAAGGCCTAGTTGATACCGTACTAACATATAGATTTTTCAGGTTCCCCACCTGATCCCTGGCATCGCCAGGCCGCTCGGAAGAAGGGCAATAACCCACTGTGACAATCCAAGACTTTGTTAGGATGACCCGGGTCAACCTGGGTTTCTTAATCCTATGCGTGCTATTGGGTCTAGCCGGTGGTTTCGGCTATGCCAGCGCCCAGCCATGGACCTATACCGCTACTTCCCAGGCGATGGTGGTAGTTCCCGGTACCGATGCTTTTAGCCAGAACTCTATTTCTGGTCAGAAAGCTAGCGTGTATGCAGTCCTAGCTGGTTCGCAGAACGTGGCTAACCGCGTGGCTAAGACCCTCAAGACCTCCAGTATGGAGGGTACTCTTAGTGGTAGTGCTGACGCCGTTCCCGGTTTGTTTACTCTGACCGCTACTGCTTCCACCCCGGAGCGTGCTCGTGACATCGCTAATGCCGGTATCAAGGCTGTGGCTGATGAGGCTAACGCGATTACCAGCCTTAACGCGCCCACTGCGCAGCCCGCTACCCAGACCGCCACTAACCCTGATGGTACCCAGGTAACCACCACCACCCAGAGCGTGGATGGCACCACCAACGTAACCACCACCGACAACAGCTACCGCGAGACCCGCGTAACCCAGACCCTGCAGGCAGTTGCCCCCGGCGCCCCTAGCTCCCCTGACTTCTACAAGCTCAGCGGCATGGGTGCCCTAGCTGGCCTGGTAATTGGGTACCTAGTGGTATTCATGCGCCGCCTGATGGACAACCGTGTACGCCACAACTCCGATGTTGAGGAGCTGCTGGGTTCTTCCGTACTGGCGGTTGTACCTAAGTCCACTGAACTGAACGCCAAGGGCCGTCAGAACGTAGACGGTCTGGGGCAGGCCGCCGAGGCCCTGCGTCACCTACGTACCAACCTGCGCTTCGTGGATGTTGACAACCCGCCGCGCGCAATCGTTATGACCAGTGCTAACCCTGGTGAAGGTAAATCCACCATGTCTGCCGTGTTGGCACAGATGCTGGCTTCTTCCGGTCAGCGCACCGTGCTAATCGACACCGACTTGCGTAAGCCCGTGGTACACAAGATCTTCGGCCTAGATGGTTCTGTAGGTTTAACCCAGATTCTGGCCGGTGACATGCAGCTATCCGACGTCGCTCAGAAGATTGAAGGCCAGCCCAACCTGCGTGTTGTGCCCGCCGGACGTATCCCTCCCAACCCCTCAGAGCTTTTGGGCTCCCAGCGTATGAAGGCCTTGATGGACTACCTCAAGGACGACGCCATGGTGATCATGGACGCCCCGCCGCTACTGCCGGTTACCGACGCCGGTCTGCTTGCGGCTCTGGCCGACGGCGCCATCTTGGTCATGGAGGTGGGTGGCACCTACAAGGAGCAGGCCCGCCTGTGTGGCAAGATCTTCAAACAGGTTGACGGCCGTCTGCTGGGTGTTGTGCTCAACCGTGCTTCACGTCGTAACCTCGGTAGCGTTTACTACGGTTACGGCTACGGTGGCTATGGCCAGAACTACTACTACTACGAGGAAGACGAGAAGCGTAAGCTGCTTGGCTTCATCCCGCTGCCTGGTCACCGCAAGCGCAAGCGCGAAAACCAGATCGTCTCCATCCAAGAGGAAGAGGTCCACCCTCTGCCTAAGGACAAGCAGAGCAGCCGCCGCTCCTCGCGCCGCGCTGCCCGCAGCGAGGCCCCGGCTCAGGTACCCGCTCAGCTACCTGCCGCCGCCATTACCTCATCGCCAGTTAGCTCGCGTACTTCAGCCCCGGTTAGCCCTCGTGTGAGCACCGTGGTTAACCCCGAGCCGGTGAGCGTACCTTCCGTACAGGATTCAGGCGACGACACCGCCACCACTGAGGCTGTTGCCAGCCCGGTAGGTGCCGGTATGCCAGTACCTCCGCCGGCTGCCTCCATCAGCCAGCCGGTGGGTGAGGAAACTGCCGTGCAGACCTCCGCCGCCTTCGGTGCACCGCAGGCTAGCGTGCCCACGCGCCGCTCGCTGCGTGAGCGTCGCAATGGCTGATAGCTAATACAACAAAGGCCCCGGCTACATGAACTGCTCCCCTTTAGTTGGACTGAGAAATCAGACACCGACTAATGGGGAGTG